>Ga0058701_10001583_pt1 | contig 16385 bp, 11 predicted proteins | sample AgamicOrMae_FD_97039 | JGI IMG/M metagenome (GOLD analysis project Ga0058701, IMG submission 97039) | Agave microbial communities from Guanajuato, Mexico - Or.Ma.e | ecosystem: Host-associated > Plants > Phyllosphere > Phylloplane/Leaf | place: Guanajuato, Mexico | collected 2012-06-04
AAAATCCACCAACTGCTATGTGTTCACACTGCAGTTGGCTGTTTTTTGGATCAAGCACTTTGCAGTTGGTGGATTTTTCGAATCAGCACTTCGCAGTTGGTGGATTTTCATTAGGAGGGGTCGCATTGTCAATGATGTATGCTCTTGACTGTACACTTAATCTTGCGATAAAAAGCAAGTCGAAAGGCATGCGTTTTACATTGCTCCTGCTTTCGTTAGTCCAAAAGTATACGAATTAAGATGTACACAGGCCATATCACATTACCTTTTCATACCTTTCGAGTATATGGAGTACCAATTTCGGATCATTTTTCAGAAGTTCGTCTATTTTACAGTTTTCAAATGTTTTAGGTTTATTTTCAAAGCAAGGCACCAGGTAATTTTTCGCGGAGCGAGCAAAAAGGCACGACTTAATGACTACTCACGCGATTGTGTGTTCTTTACCCTCACTCTATATTTGAATCATTGAAGGTCTCTGCGATTCAGTGAAAATTCACTGAATATCAGAGACTCTCACTGATTTAAGGGTGCTCGTCGCTTATTGGAGCTCAAACGGGCTGAATGCTGGAGTTGGGAAATGCACTATGAGAGTGTGCGTGAACCTCCCGGGTGACATTTTTGAAACGCAAACGACACTCAGTATCCAAATTGAGCCAAGATACTCTTGATGAAACAATGTATCGAATCTTTCAAGATTCTTTGTTCAAGCCTATGACTGACGGGCTACAGAAAACAGATGTAGAGAAAATTTTATGGATTTCATCAGCAGACAGGCATGATTAAGTGGGGGCTGCCCTATTGTTGTTCAACTCGGAACGTGTTCAGACCTCGTCCTTAGAACTGGAGACCGCAGCGTGCTGGCAAACGCGTGGGGGAGACATCGGGAGGCATTGGGGAGACAAGCGACGAAATATGGCGACAACTTGGTGCGAAGCGAAGACACTGAGCTCGCTCGTCGCGCTCAACTGCGCCGATCCGTACGTCGGCATGTTCAAGACAACAATACTTGACATTCGTCAACATGACATAAACTTATTGAGGATTCTGACACTTGACTGCTGCGGGCTCACTCTATCGGAAATCCTTGCGCTATAAGGTGTGCACACCTGGTGTGATAGGACGGAAAATTTGCACTACGAAAACATATTTTTTTCTATTTGTTTTTGGTAGGAATGATACTACTTGTTGTTTTTGTTAGGAATGATACTACTTGAAACGAATACCGGTTCAATGTTTGAGAGGTTTGATTCTCGATCTCATTTAAAGACCGTATATTGACCGTGTCAAACCTTCATCGAAACAGTCGAAACAATATGAAAAAACAAATACACCAGTCGAAACAAGATGATTTTTTTTATTCAGGGACTAATCAGACCCCTACTTTGGTCAGATTTCCCCGATCGTACCCATAAGGTCGTTTTTTTTTGGGGGGGGGGGGTAACCCAACTTTGAGCCAGGGGTTCATGAGGGTAAAAATCGAGGGTTTCTTTGTGGGAAACTGGAACGTGATAATTGAGATGCGATATTAGATGATGGTGTCTGATTCGCAAATATCTTCCACATCATTATTTTGAAATTCATAAACCATTTGTTCTGAAAAAGGTCTCGAATAGTGACCCGGATTTGAGCCTTTACCCTACAACGGGAAAACGTAGGGTGTACTATGTGTGTCTTGTGTTTCATTTTGCTATTTGCACGCACATTCAAGCCTGATGACACTTATTTCTTGGCGTTAGTCACTGCCAAACTAAAATGCCTCAGGTTTGGTGACTTAATGTTTGAGGGTTAGACAAACGACTAACCTATGTTAAGCAAGGTTCAATCACGTGTGTTAATACTTGATCCTCACTCCGCGATCATTCCTCTCTGGTTTTCGACGAAAGATGGAATAGAAGAGGAAGAATACCATTTCTTACGGTTGCGGAGTGTGGAGAGTATTTACTCGCGTTTTGTTTCTTCATTTACAAACCGGGGAATCGAGAACTGACTCACTCCTGGAAGATAAAGAAACGTTCGCACTGAGTTCCTCTTATTTATTTCGGGTAGAAAAAAAAGAAAAAAAAAGCGCTATGGAATGTTTCCTGTACCGGATTGCTAGCTTGAGAGAGCGAAAAATAAAAGTTCAACACACTGAATGGAGGTGAATTCACAATTTTTTAAATGTTTTACTTCCCCGATACGGAAAGTATCGTATGAGGTGTTGCTTCTACAGCTTAGAATCTTGGATTTACTTTGTGTGCCAAAGCATTTGCATTTTGGAAGTTATAAAAAAATGCAGGCCCATACTGAACATTGAACACGCCTAACCGAGGTCATGTCTGGGAGGAGTGTTTTTATTACTTTGCAGATTATTATTTGCTCAACTCTGGCTGTAACTTTTGAATACCCCTTATCCCTTGTATTCTTCCCTGTTTTGACATTAATACATTAATGAGGATTAACCATAGTATACTATCGTGTCTCGATTTGCACTATCTCTCTTGTGGCTAGCATCGAATGGTGTAAAAGGCACGAGGTGGAAAATTCGTCCGTTTAAAATAACAGTTGGGAGAAATCAGATAAGCCTACTAGTTCATCGAGTAAAACTTGGTCTTGCTCTGGGTCAGCCTAATGGAATGATCAAATACATCAGTCCCTCGGTTTATTAGAAGAGAAACCTGGAAACCTTTTCGACACTATAGCAGGGTGTTCCGTTGATCCTCTTTAGAGATAGTATGTACCGCCGAAGTCCTCTGCGGTGAGATGAAGACATTGATAATTATTTTCCGGTTTGAATTAATTTTGTGGTCATAAAGTTGTGGGGATCCTTAACGACTCGTTAAGTGGCCAGTGTCGGGACTCAAGGCCTGCTGTAATGGTTAACGGTATCTTCGTGGCAATTTCAACCCTTTAATGATCGTCCAATTGAGACCTTACAGCTGTTTGATGATGCTTTGCATTGTTGGTTGCAAATAATCGTCTGGGAGTCACTGCTTTTGGCTGATTGAGGATTATCTTTGTCTTAACAAAAGCACTTTTGAAAGTGGAACAATTTTAAGTTGAACAACCCAGACTTCAGACCTTGATTTTTTTTAACTTTAAGCGAGAGATCACAGCATCTTGAACCCTCCACACGTGTGGTGAGAAGTCTCTCAATTAACATACCCATTAGATAGAAACTTAGAACCTGGTCAAGATCAAGTCGTGATCAGGACCTGAAGTATTTACTTATTGCGGATCAAAAAACGGCCATTTTGATATGGCTATCGCAATTGCTATATGAATATCGCAATTACAATCTGACACTTTTATCAGGTCCTGATAAAATTTGCAGTTTCTGATGGTCGTTCTGTGTTCCTAAATAGAAAATGGCCGATTCCCGATTTAGAATATGTCAGCAATCGTCACAATCTGATCAGGAATCGATCAAGACATAATAGGAATTTTATCAGAATTTAATCATGTTTTTTATAGAACCTACCTCAAAGTACTTAATGGGAAATCTAGCAACGCCATCTTAAAAATTCCATTTTTGGCGCATTACTCACCTTAGGGCTGCGATATCAAGAATCGGCTACCGTCGATTTGTAAACATAATCATTACCTATCGGAATATCCAAAAATGACCTACATAACCATCACCTCACGCTTAGAAAATTTAAAACGCTTGTTTTTTTCATATTTCAATCCGTTTTACATTTGTTTGGGCGTGAGGTGATTGTTATGTAGGTCATTTTTTTATATTCAGATAGGTAATGATTTTGTTTACAAATTGACGGCGGCCGATTCTTGATGTCGCAGCCTTGAAGTGGAGAAATGCGCGAAAAACTGAATTTTTCAAGATGGCGTCGCTACATCCCCCTTAATTCGCGCACCTTGTGGACATCGAACTTACACGTATAAGCAGTATTGCTTTGAGCTACGAAATCAGATTATTCTAGATTTATAGCAAGAATTTGTTAACTACGTTTTGTAATTCTATTTTTAAGGGAAGTCTAATAATTAGTATAAATTTGTAGATTTTGTTAAATTTTAGAATTTTAAAAAAAATGTTTTAAGCAATATTTTATCAATCAGCTTCTCAACATTAAGGATCAAATTTCAGAAGGGGTCCAAATATTTAGTCGCATCAATGACAAATAAAATATCTGTTTGGTGTTGAACTATTCTCGTTTGTGATATTAATGTTAACAGTTTTTTTTGTTTTTTTTTTGTTTTTCGCTTGAACTATGGGCCGGTATCAAAAGAGGGTTCTTGCTGAGTGCTTTGGTATGCCTTACTTTTTAGATTTATCTTAAAAACTAACTGAAGACGATATACATCTTTTATGAATTTCTCAAAAAGAGGCGCATTTCGCCTCCGAAATCTTTCTCAGTAAAGTTTATTTGAATGTAGGGTGTCACATTTGCGCTTTTTCTTCCTCTTTTTTTTAAGGATTACGATTTGTCGCGCTCTTTTCCATCCGTATATGAGCGATGCTTGGCGGCAATGATGGAGTGGACATCGGACTTGGCAGGAAGGTCGTTGTATAGCCACTCGTCGAAGTCGTGAATTGCTACGCCTGAGTCGCCGATGCGAGCAAGTTGGGTCAGATAGCGTCCGTTACGGGATAAACGTTTCACCTGAACCAGACACTTGATTAGTCGTTATGATTCTCATTCACGATAGCGTTTGAATCGTTTTTCTCCGGCGCAGAAGCGTTCGTTCGTGATCGAACCCTCTCCATGGTAGCGTAGCCTAACATCACCTCCCCTCTTATTATCCCATGTCCTCACCTCTCCTAACATTCCTTAATCACGTTTAACCTAGCTGAACTAGTACACCAACCTGTTTGAGTAAGAACGATTCGCTCAAAAAATCGCACGTGACAGGATCGCAACATTCATTGGCCACTTGGTACAGATTCAGCAGTTGCTGCAACGAAACGAACATTCAAAGGTTGTCCCTCAACCTCCCCTCTCTGGCGTGGTTTACCTGGGTGAGGTTCCGTTGCAGCTGCAGGGAACTGGCCAGGGCGTCTCTGGGAGACGTGGTCCGCGCCGTCGGCCCCGGGTCGTCGATGCAGCTCACCTGGACGATGCCCCCGCGCTTGTTCTGGTAGTCGGCCAGGTTGATGGCGTCGTTGCGCTCCTGCGTCGCCGCCCTCCAGAAGTAGCGCTCCAGGCCCCGGAGGGCCACGTCCACGCGGCCGAAGGACGCCGCCAGCGATGTGTAGAAGTAGCTGGCGTTCAGCTCGGCGCGAATCTGCTCGTTGATACCCATCTCGACTTTGGGGAAGTACTGCAAGCGAGCTGGATGATCCTGGGCACAGGAGGTTCTCCGTTGGACCTAGGTACTCGGCAAGAGGTGTTTGAAAGTAGTCCGACGCTCTGGAAAGTTGTTCCGCTGGGAAGCCGTATTTCCTTGGGGAGGGTTCTATCACTCTTTAGTAGGGTGTGTAGTTTAAATTTACGTTGCTACTGTTCATGCTGTTTAACCTGATTATAATTTGTATGCAAGGACGAATTTCACCGAATGTAAACCATGGAAGCTATAGCTTCACGGTCTTCTGGGCCTTCCTATTTTCTTCTGTCTGATATTAAAAGGTCTTTTATGTGAGATTAGCGAGATGCTACGAGGCGAAATAGGCTGCTATCCATTATTCATCCATACATAGAATCAGTTGCGTTAAACCTGATTGTTCCTATTTGTGGACTACTAGCTGTGTGCGTTACCAATGCTCAGTTATCGTAAGAAAGATTCATATTTCGTTGATATTCCATTTAATATCATTGCTATGATTTTTTTTACAAATTATACCAATTTAGAAACTGTTTACTCTAAACTGTCGATTTTGATATTTTTAAAGCAATGCATTTTTGGTGTCAGAAACTGTATCAGAAACTCTAATGAGAAAAGAGGGACTCTAAAATGTCGATTATGAAGTTTTAAAGTCAAAAAATATTGGGTTTTTGATGTTTTATCGGGCAGGTAAACAATCTGGTCCACAGGACTGCATGAGTTCAGTACACCATTGCACTCTCTAAAAACAATTATGCAATCGTTTGAGATCGAAGTGCATTCGTTTGGACCTAAACGTGAGCTTGCCAGTCTGTATCTAAAAGACATTTAGTGCAGAATGCATCATCCCGTTGGTAAAGTGACCGACCGCTAAGCTTTCCTCGGCGGCCTTCCGCTTCCCCGGCGGGCTCGTGGCGCCGCCGTCCTTGGGGCCCTTAGGAGCCTTCGGGGCGTCGGCCCAGAGGCCCCCTCGGGCCACGTGCAGGGCCCGGGCGCCCCCCGACGCGCCCCCCGAGGCGGCGGCCCTCCACGAGAGGCGGGGGGCCTGGAGGGGGCGCACGGCCGCGCTTATCAGGCGACCGGCCCACATGCTCATCTGCTATCGGCTCTCTGCGTCCGTTGCTCCAGCATTTGCGGTGTTCCTTGTCTCACTGAAATCAACGCAATGACCTGCGTTTTAACTGGATTTCTGGAACCGATTGCATGAAAAGTACACTTTAAATTTCATAATATTTTGCATGTACAGTATACGGCTTTTCGACGCGAAGTCGGAGCCGAGACAACATAACCTAACCATCATTGAGGAGCAATAGCGACGCGAGACACAAAATACACAATAAATGAAACCTCTTTTTCAGGAGTTCTTACCTGTTTCGGGTGTGAACATAAAACGGTGATAAAATTCATTGGAGTAATTTTTCAAGATAGACTAACGTTCAGCCACATTAATGAAAAGCTCTCGCCGAGACCTTTGAAATTATAGGGCTGAACGTTAGCATATTTTGATACATACTCGAAATACAATACTCCCGTTTTTTTCTCTCACCCAAACAACAAAGAGCTCCTTGAAACAAGTGACTTGTTTTTACTATATGTGAGCTTACCATAATATAAGCCAACCTAACTTACCGGCTGCTAAGCCTGATGCCGCTAATTGATCGGCAGATATGGCTGCCACCGAGAAGTGAGCAGCAATTTTAGTGACTGTTAGGTTAGGTTACGTTAGGTTTGGTTACGTTAGGTTATGTTAGGTTAGGTTACGTTAGGTTAGGTTACGTTAGGTTAGCTTTTGTTACGTCCCGTGCACCTCGCTTCGCTTTGATTGGTGACATGAAGCGGAAAAAAAAGCTGGGAATTTCACTTTTCAAATATATAGTAAGTCGCTGAGAGTCTGTCTTGTTTGTGGTTGTGAACGGTATTTTCCTCATGTGCCAACACAAGGAAAATGAGCTACGTCTCATGTCTCGGGTTTCTTTGTAGCCTACTTTGGCTCTTTCCTCTTAATACAGCTTTAAAAAAATCTTGACGAAGGCGGCATTTGTCGCCGTTTTGGCGATAATGCCTCCGCCTTCCGCTAAGTTGAATTTTATACTGCGCCTGTAAGGATCTTTGAAGGGTTATTGATCAGGCCACACCTTGCTACCCAACCTAAAAAGTGGAGTGGGTCAAATGCGATAAAAGAACAGTTCTGTTAGTGCCGTTGGAATGATTCCGTCTGCTCGAAGCAGCGCGGGCCAAATGAAATCGCGTCCGTAAATCTTGGCTGCAATGGCCAATAGGTCGGTCCATCACTCTTGCACATTCGTCTTTCCGCCTTCTAAACGTGCAAATCATACAAAAAAATCCCCTTTGTGCTGGCCTTGTGGAAGCATGACCTACATTCCTTTCCGGAACACTATGAATAAATTCTCAAGCACTAAAAATTATTGTTCTCTGCAAAGGTAGAGTACAGTAAAACTCGCTTAAGATACGCCCTTTTAAGATACTCCCTTAAAAGATACGTCCTTTAAGATACACCCTTTTAAGATACGAACCCGTTTAAAAAAACGCATTGTCTTTATTCCTTAGAGCCTAGTCGGTATTTAATGAAACCCAGATAAGATACGAACCCGCTTAAGAAACGATGGTATCTCAGTCCCTTGATTCGTATCTTAACCAGTCTTGACTGTATTAAATAAAATAATGAGTGAATCAGCCCTTCTCCAAAATTAATTAATGCTGGTAAATTTTGCGAGGTTTCGTACGGTATGATTTTAGTTTGATTGAGCATGTTTTTAACCCTGAACAAGTTGATTTCACGCCTATTTACTGTTCTTGTACAACTAGAGGAAGGACTCTAGAAACAATGATGTATTTTTTATGATTTTATTGTAATTTATGCATCAGGTTCCAAATGAACGTGACGGAGAATTTTTGACTCAAGAAATTATCAACAGGTTTTATTCCTTAATGGGAATGTTTTTCACTGTAATTCTCAGCTAAAATTTCCAAATACACCAAAACCGATTCATGAAAGTCAGTTTTTTTTTACGTACAAACGGAGTCAACATCATTTAACAAGAGAGAACTTCATTTTTTTATTCCCTCTAACATTTTGATTTAATAACTACTGATAGAGAAAACAGGTGTTCATAATCCATAAGATGAGAAAATTGTCTCAATGAGTTTCCAATGATATTAACTCTTTAAGTTGATTTCGCATTTCGGCCAAGCCTCGTTTGATGGAGCATACAAACTTAACCTCAAAAAGTAGACGAAGCCGAACGATTTTCATGAATGCAAGTAGTACTTCAGGAAGACCTTACCTTAGTGAAGGCATTAAAGGGGAGAGGAGGTGACGTTGAAGGCGGCGTTGTCCCTCGGCGCCTGCTGGCGCCAGCTGGCGCCACCTGCGTGCCTGCGACGCCGCCTGCGACGCCGCCTGCGACGCGCGCTGCCGCCTGACGAAAGTGTCACGCTGTGCGCCATTGTCGGTGCTAACAATGGTAATCGGCTTTCTTGCTGTTGAAAGCGCGATTTTTCGGTTTTTGTTTTGCTATTAGATGGGGATCGGAGACAAGTTCAAGGTGCAGGTGACGCGCTAGCAACCCACTGATTAAGTCAACCAGCTCAGTGTTGCCAAATGTCGTGACTCCGTTAATTTTAAACGCAGCTAACTTTGTAAATTATAAAGATAATTTAATGATCAACCCCTTTTTTGGACTGCTCAGTCTGAGAGTGATCCTAAACATACCATGTTGCTTGGTTATCTCTAATGGTTTCCGAGAATATCGCAGTTAAGTTGGTGAAATCTCAAAATCTGGCAACACTGGACAAGCTTGAGTTTGTGTCGATCACCTTAGCATCGGGTAAAAACCAAACAAATTTTTGACCATCAGGTTTTTACCAGGTTCTCAATTAAAAAATCAAAGCGGTTCATTCGGAAAAAAAAAGGCTGCTCGAAAGAATTTTGCTGTTTGTTTTTGAGAACATCAGCTTTAGGACTACGGTAGCTTGAACAGATTACCTGCAAGGAATCCAAAAACAAAATGTAATCATTGACCCATTGTACGTAATCCCTCCTTGGTTTTCAAGCTTTTAGCTCTGAACCTCTCGACGCATCGGGCAAGTTATGAGCCCCTGGGGTTTTCGGCAATGATGATGCAGCCCGCTCGACACGAGTGCTATGCGTGTTGCATACTACGGGCTGAAAAACTAGGAATTCCGCCCGTAAGTGATATGCACGGCAGTGTCGTCGAGCGGGTTAGTTAGCTATTTCTGAAAATCCTCAGGGGCTATCAACTCGCTCGGTACTAACATTTACTAATAATTTTAAGTTAATCATAATAGGATTCTTAGACTACTTATCAATTTTCTTTGCTCCAGTACAAGGCGGCGGCTACTTCAGCTAAAAAGACGGCAGTGAAAAAATGTATTCCATGCACAATGTATGTGAATAATTAATGGTACATTTTCAACCCTATAATAATTTCAATTTTAAGTATTGAATGTCGTCTAGCTGTCTACTGTCACAGGCTGTATCGTTCATTTTATATAATGTCCCGTAAATAAAAATTTCTGGCATCAGGTCTGGCCCTGCTTTAATTAAAGGGCATGTTTCTTGTCGTTGTTTTTTCTCCGTCGTTCTAACGTATCAAAACACTTTTTATTGTTTCATATTTTGCGGAAGCTCTGACAAAAAGCCTTTTTTTTGTGTGTTATGAGTTACGGGAGTTCTTGCGCTTTCCTTTTTGGTGAATTATAAAACTCATGTTCTTCTCTAAACAATTTCGCAATCAACTTTTGAAAGGATATTTTTCAGGTAGATAAAATAGGAAAAAATGAGGTGTATAAATAAATGGACCTTGCTAATTCAAATGTGTGTTGATTATCAATTAGATACAAAGATACCTTGGTTTCTGTAGCAGACTATCCTGTCTATTCCCTCCTTTAGCTTAAATACAGGTGTGTGAAAATAAGTGACCGAATGGCTTGATGGAGGATAATTGTATTCGTTGTTTGTTGCAGGACTCACGTAGGCCTAGATCTACCTTCGCAAAATAGTGGAGCGGCCATTAAAGCCGGAAAGAGCGAAATGGTGCACCTGGTTTCTGCCAACAGGATATAGTCTACAGGTGAGTTCAGCTTTGCCTCGCCTACCCTAGATTGACTGCGTCCAAACACTACAATTCTGTAGCTTTACTATCCTAATGCTATGGACCATCGGCAGCTGCTGTTTGTAGTCGTTGGCCTACAGAGGGCGCCCTAATGGGCCAATTTCAAATGGGGAAATACTTACACGAAATATACCATAGGTAGCCGGTACGAAATGTTTATAAAAGAGAACATTTTCTATAAACCTCTCGCACTCTGAGCGAGAGGTTTTTTTTAAAAAAAAGGTCAACCTTTGAATACTATCAGGTTAATTACTTGTAAAGTAATTATTTTTTTATCAATTGATTTAAATTAAAACACTTGCGATAATACGATTTTTTTTTATACTTCGTAATGAAGACTTCTTCGAAGAAATATAGGGTTGTGGTCGAGAAACCCGTTTCCGAATGAGTGGAGACCGCAATGAATGTAAGTTATCGGACCGTCTGGTTTCTCAGAGGATGCAATTTTATTGTTATAACTGTCGCTGGTGCCACGTACGAGGCGCGATTAACCTCTTAAACGAGATTAACTTTGGTGCTCACAAAATGGAGGGAAAGTGTCACCAAGAGAAAGCAGGGTGAGAGAAGGGGAGCGCGGGAAAGAATTATGCGAATTTCGTGGCACTGTTGCTGATTGCTAATGGAAAGAGCTGAATGAGTTTGTCTGTTGGTAGAACGCAGGCATTGTCTTTGAGGAAAGTTTGCAAAAAACAGGAAATAAAGTACTGAGCTACAAGTTGCAGCACTCGATAAATTGCAGAGGTCGTCGTTTATTTTAATATCGTTAATGGGTTTTGTTTTAATGGTGGTTCCAAGTTTAAGTAATGGCAGGCGGGGGAGAGTGCGGTGCTAAAGTGACATGGCATTTAAATCACTTCATGTATAGCCATATTCCCTGGGTGCGTCGCTGCCTGTTATATCTGATTATGAAATACGTTAATCGGGAAGAAGGTAAGAAGTTTACTGAAGTGAAGTGAATATCTCAGAATCTGTTCTGAAAACTTTTAGCTGCCTCTTTTCAGACACTTTTGTTTTCTCTTATCAAGCGACGTTTGAGTATGCATAAAATAGATCGGCAACATATTTTTTTTAAGTTTGGCTAGCCTTACCTGGCTGAGATTTGCCTAACACTATGCGAGAAATAACATTGGTTTCTAACCTTTAACTTACATCCTAACCTAAAATCTCCCATTCGTAACTTTTGAAACCTAAAATTATACTTAACATTCCCTGTCCCTTTATACCTTTTTCCTTGAAAAAAATTCGTATCGTCACAATATTTCCTACACTATGTAATCGTGGCTCCTTCAGATAAGCGCCATAACCAAGTGCCCATGCAATATTGTTCTGTGTATACTATGTTGAATTCGTTGTAGCGAAGGACCCCATTAACGATAACATATATGCTGTCTAATGGAGTTGGAAGGCTATTTTTCAAAAAGCAATCCATGACTCTGTATTTACTTGTTAGCTCCAAAGTAGAATTAATCAGCTGACAATGAGTGCTGCTTTAGCAAGGCGTTGACTTAAAATTAACATTTGAATACGAAGCTGCAAGATTCGCGCAGCGGAGGCCGGAACGCGGTCCCCCCAAGGTTGTCAAATAGTGTAAAAACAAAAAAAATGAGCAGAAAAAACACACAAAAACGAGAAACAATTACATTATTTGGGGAAAAAATGATACGGGAATGTTAAAGAAGCCAAAAAAATCACAGTTATGTGAAATATGAAACAAGTAGTGCTGCGAAACGAAAAGCAATTTGGTCGCAAAAGTTTGATTTCTACTTGCAAACACTTGTAAAATGGTCGCTTGAGAAACAACAAGTAGTGGCGGGTGTTTCATTGTAACAAACAATCAAGTTTTACACTAAAACGCGTCAAATAAACAGCAGGATCTTATCCGAAGAGAGGAGGAAATCAGTTTGAATGGAAGCGGAGGAAATTTAGACTCGGATAAGGAAGTATGGTGTCCTTGCAATAAATTTTCATGTGGAAAAATGTCATAAACAAAGTCGCTAACCTGCACGGCAGTAAAAACAATTGATTTAATTGGTGTTTTAGATATCATCTGGCGGAAAATATATGAAAAAAAACGTACTGTAAGAGCGCATTATTTTGAGGCCGGTGTGAAATTTGACATTTACAGGGTGGAGGAGGCCCAGTAAAATAATAGTATTTCTTTTGAAAAGTTAGGCAACTAAATATCGTGCAATACATACAAATGGTGCGTGTTGCCTACCTCCAAAACACTTGTTTATGTCATGGTTTATGTCTGTTTTTCATTTTTTTGTTGTGAGGAAAGAGGTTGAGAAGAAAGGTGAAGAAAAAAAATAAAAGAACGGTTAAGAAAAGAGTACAGCGAAACGAAAATGGAAGGAAACAGTAATCTATGACTGTGTTAGTTGAATTTAAATGTTTTATGCTGTGATTTGAGAAGGAGTACGCATAAATTTAGCTTTCCATGACTTAGTTGCTTTGTAAAGACCTTCACAAATTTTTACGAGACCAAAACTGAAAAGCATTTAAGGCAAACATGTCCAAAGTTCACAGATGACGTATCTTGGGAAAGAGCACTTAAATAGTTTTTCTTTTCGTTTTTTAAATTATTATTTATAAATTTGGCCAGTACCTGAAAATTAAACTATAGCTGGGGTTTGGGGTCATTTAAATGCAGACGTTTATGGTCTTCCAATGGTGGGCGCGCCAGGTCTGCATCTTTAAAAATTACTAAGATATTGCAATTTTGTAAAAAGTTTCTCAAAAATGCTGAAAAACGATATAGGAATAAAGATTAAATTTTTAAAAAAAAATTACAGATTTTAAAAATTGCAAACTGCAGCGTAATCTGCGACTGCCTTTCAGACCTTGCACTCAGCTCTAAGCCTTAGCTTCAACTAGTACAAATAGATTATAAAAGTAGATTACCAACGGGATTTACTCACCAAGTGAATGTTGTTTATATTTATGTATCATCGCCGGGAGTTTTTGATAATTATTTTTATGCGGGGAAATATTCTTTTCTTTTTTTATTATTTGCTGAGGGGGATCACGCAACGGGAAATGTTCGTTTTAGGTGTGCCAGAAAGGTTGCAAATGTGTTTTGAATTGACCCCAGGCCTGGAAACCTCACGCCACGTGAATTCGTCAATGTGGATGGCTAACAGAGTACTTTGTATAACCCCATTCCGGCGCATCCAACCTTTCAGCCGAGACCAATAGGCCTCGACTGCGTTTGTTTGTGTGCCGGTCAGGGGTTCTACAAAATGCTCTGAGTGGTTTACGACCTGGTGGTCGAAACCAGCAGCTCTGAGACAATTATATCAAGCCCAGTCGTCGGTGTGTACCCGCGTGCCGGGCTGGACGTACTTCTATATGAGGGCCGTCAGAGTCAGCTGGTTTCTGTATTCTACAAATTCAATAATACCCCTCCCAAGGAGGGTGTCATATATCCCAACGTTCGAGAACGACCCGACCACGGTTGTACTTCCTTTTAGTAACGACGCTTTCGTCTACTTGCACAACCGTGTTCGGGCTGCCGAACTGGAATAAGCCCGGGGTTTCAGCAAGGTGCTGAGAGCACACGTCGCGGAAGAAGTCAAAATAATCGACTTTCGTATGCTCAGCTGTCACCCCAGCCAATATTCCAGCTTCCCTCTGGGAGACGCCACCGCACCACAGATACATTAGGGTGAATATGCGGTCGAAGGAAATCCTCGTTTTTTTTTTCGAAAAATGTACCGTCTGTTAGGTTTTTGAACTTACGACATCCTGGACACCTTCCACCAAAGCCTCCTTTGTAATGAGTGTTCGCCGTTAACCTGCGTTGAACGTGGCAGCCCGGACAGATTCCGCAAGATCTCAACAGACGTTCATTTTGCAAAAACTCGACGATTTCCTTCTGACTTTTCTATCCTAATACGTTAATGGAGAGAGTGGCGGCTTCCATTGCAAAGTTGGGCAGTGAGGATATACTTGAAGAATTTAATACTAAATTTCAAAAAATTAAGGGCCGAAAGATGTGCGTGATCCCTCGCGTTTTTGAAATTTGTTGCTTGGCGACAACAATAATACACCAATGAGACCTTTGATTTTTTCACATTCTCCACCTCGGCTCACTGTAGCCTCGCGCCGGGTAGCAAGCCAGCATCGGCGGGTTGCCGTGTTTGAGTGATAAAGCAAGACTTTAACGTATGGTTGCAATTAACGGTGGCGAAAATGTGGCGAAAAAAAATGGAAGGCAAGTACCCTACACTTTGTCCCACAGCCATCGTTCCCACCGTAAGCATGAGTTATGTATATGGAAAACACGGTATTTCGTGTGGTCGACAATACTGCAATGACACCTGTCTGGGATAGCCCTATGCTTATACATTGGTGGTCGACATAACTGCTAGAGCACCGAAGTTTCGATTGGAAGTTGTTACTTCCATGTCAATGGAAGTATTGGCATCGTGCAAAAAATCGAGTTTGAGATGAGACCGGATTTGGGATGTACCGCATGATTGGGATTTCGCCGGAAGTTTCGTTTTAGGCAGCCAGCGCGACACGGGTGTATGTCCGCTGAAATGAGGCCGCTCATTTCTTTTGGAGTGGCCCTTCATTACATTCATCCGGCAAAATAGCCAAGCTCGCTAAAGTAACAGCACATCGGGTGATCCGGGTAAATAGATCAGAGGATCGAGTTTCGAATCCTCGTGATTCCAGGTGTAATATTTTTCTTTTTTAGCACCGATAGACTCTTTTTGAACAGGAATCGCTACAGAAAGCTCCCATTTGATATTTTCACGGCTCGCGTGCAATAGGGAAGCTAAGAATGAATTTATTTCATAAGTCTAGATTTAGTCCGGAAAGTATTGAAATGGTCAAGATCGAACCCACAACAGACGTCCTTATGACCTCAGGAACTTTGACCAAGTCTGGATCGAATCCAAACGTCAAGATGACGTCATCCAGACTCTTATGTGTCGCTCGGGTTTTGTTCTTGGCTAGATATGAACGTTGTCACTTGATACGGATATGTCGTAAGATATTGGAAAGTTTTACTTTGTGACGTTTCTATAAATGCTGCTCATATCGTGAAAAGGCGCTCTTAATTATTATAATGAACCTTATCATACCTAGGTCTATAGAATCCTCAAGATTAATAGCGAATTATATCAATTTTACTATCAATTTTTCGTCAAAGTACCGCTAATAAAATAATTTTCAGCGACATCTTGCAATTATAAACGAAGATTTCATGAACTATCTGAGAACCTGCACTCATTTTGAGGCACTCCAGTAAAAATGAGCAGCCTCATTAGTCGGTTGTACAGAACAGCCAGTCTGTCAAATATGTAGGCAACCGGACATACACCCGTGTCGCGCTGGCTGCCTAAAACGAAACTTCCGGCGAAATCCCAATAATGCGGTACAACCTTCAAAACGTCGAGGAAAGTGGTTTTGTACAACCCGTCTGTGTGTGATTGTCTGTCTGTCTTGCTGTATCCTTTGCCGCAAACTCTCACGGGCGTAAGAGTAAACCGATCGAGTTGAAACTTCAGGGTCATGTTCGCTTATATGGCGCATTGCGTCGTATCAATTTTTGTGGCGATTCTTCAACCCGCGGGTTGAAGATAATCTAGCAAACGGGTTTTCGCTATGGCGTGCGAAAACTTCAGTAATTATCATCCGATCATTATGAAATTTTCAGGGTACCTTCTGTTGCAGGTGGTCACGAGCGTTATTGATTTTGGACCCAATCGGTCAATCTCTTTAGCGGGACACGCGCCTAAAATGGGACACAAAGGATTAGATTGCTCGATCGAATTGCAACTTTAGGGGCATGTTCGGTTACATGGGGCATTGCGTCGTATTAATTTTCGAGGCGATTTGTGAACCCGTTTATAATATAATCTAGCAAACGTTTTTTTTTTTTCAATCCCCATATTCGCAAAAAAAATCTTGTAAAATTACTTAGTGTTCTCAAAATGGGGACAGATTTCCTAAAGT
>Ga0058701_10001584_pt1 | contig 16379 bp, 13 predicted proteins | sample AgamicOrMae_FD_97039 | JGI IMG/M metagenome (GOLD analysis project Ga0058701, IMG submission 97039) | Agave microbial communities from Guanajuato, Mexico - Or.Ma.e | ecosystem: Host-associated > Plants > Phyllosphere > Phylloplane/Leaf | place: Guanajuato, Mexico | collected 2012-06-04
AGCACAAACTAGTTATAGAAGTGCAAGAAATACAGAAATTATACAATGTATGCCCCTACATATCCCACCGACAAATTACTCACATGTAGCAATGTGTGGCACACTTGTCGTCTACATAAACAATTTGAACGGAAGAAATGAGAAGAGGGAACGCAATTTCTACACTACCCATCAAGATTACACCTTTACTGATGGGAAAATCAATTTCGATAATACTCTAATACAACCCTACATTCATGACTCAGTGTCTGGGCAATGCGATGTATAGGCTACTTTCCCATAGATTGTCTCACTTTTAGATTGAAAAATCAGATATAGGCATTTCGCATTTCTTACATCCAGGTTTACCCAATTGAACAAAGTAATCTCGAGACCCCTAGCCTTATTTTTGGCAAATATAAAGCTTGGTGCCGATTGGCTTTGTGTTTTTTTTAAAATACTTTTGCCATTTTTGAACCACTTTTTGGATCATTGGATCAGCAATTTGGGATCATATTAGAGGCATCAAAACTATTACGTTAAAAAGTTAAGGACTAAGTCATCAATGAAAAGAAGGTTCACATTTTTTTTTCTCTCATGGAGCGCAGAGGGTCGCCACTCCCCATGTAGTTAATTGCACATTACTATGCCAAATGCAAGCTTGGCAAAGATGCACTGTAAATGTCAAAATAGCAAAGCCAAACGGTAAGAAAAGGAACAGAAGTTACCATCATATTTGTCCCACCCAGATTATTCAAAGGATGCTGATGATCGGCAGCTCCTCCCATGCATCCCACCAGCACAATTCTTCTTACACCAGCATTCATAGCTGCATAAAGTACCGCAATATGCACACGCCAAAGACGTGAAATTGATATACATTATAGGAATAGACGACAAATTACAAAAAGGTACTTCATCTTTAGATGGAACAATAACTTTCTCTTTAGGTGAAACTATTTCAGCCCCCCCGCCCCCCTTTAAGCTCAGTTTTCTAGTAACTTAGGATCCAGTACTCTTGTTTGCCACGTATTAAAACTGTTGAGGTAAAAGGTTACAAAGCAAAACTATCCTTTAAGATTCATACGGATCCACAAAGTACCTTTACTTAGATAAATGGTATTCTCACGTAATTAATTGCAAGGGCATGCACATCCCTCTAAATTCTATTGAAGAGCCTAAGACCAGTTCTTGGTTGCTATTCTTGTGTCGTGGGAAACAATGTTTAGCTATTCCATCAATATAGTACATCATCTACACGCTTGTTTATCTAGTTTCTACTAGTATAATGATATAATTTTTACGATTTTAACATATTTTTATCAACTTTTGTAGGTAACTAGTTGATTGACCAACTAGTGCGAAAAAGGAAAAAGGAAAGCAGTTAGAGAGATGACACAACCTTCTATGCCAAATGGCATAATCGTGCTAGAAAACTACAAAACTGTTAGCCAGAAGTAACATGTATAGTCATGCTAAATGTTGTGTGTAACGGCATTCACTAGCCCCCTACTTTTCCCATCCCTTTTATCCCACGTAGGTGATTTTAGGAGTTAGAGTGGGATTTATAGTTACTTACCTCCCTTGGGCTTGCTGAATTCTTTGTTCTTTGGCTCTAGTTTTTCAAGTGATGTGAAAATGTGAGAACACCATAAGAGCATGCCAGCCACTAGGTTGGGCCGGGCGTGACCATGGGCTATAGGCTTGGGCCTCATTTGCTAAGTTTTTAGAGAAAAAATCTTCTAGTTTGTTCATTAGTATTCTTGGTGAAAGATTGTGCGCTGATTTTTCTCCACGTTTCGGTCTAGCAGAAGCTAATTTAAGCAGTCAATTGGATATTTTTAGCAACACCACAATAGCTACTTTTACACAGTCAAAGATTCTCTACATTCCCTCCTATTTTTGAGCTTCTTCTCTCCATTCCAGTGGTCAATTCTTAGTTATAAGTATAGGATTCTCTTCAACTAAAAATCACACAGCAAACACAATCACACAACAAACACATTCCTTTTCTCTTCACTTCTTCTCCTATTCTTCTTCTCCATTCTAGGCAACTAAGTCTGCGCGTTTCAAGTCTTTGACCATGAGTGCATATGTTTAGAGGTTAACCGTATTAACCTTGAGGAGCGATAAGCTAAAGTGATCTACACCTCGGTTGAACCGAAATCGCTCTCAAAGCAGTGGTGTTTCATGGCATAGTGTTGATTTTCTTTTTCTATCATTGGTTTTATCATTATTTTCTAGCAATTTGAAAGTGATTTCATCCCTTTAGATCAATGGCTCTATCTGTCCATAAAGCTCTTCCTAACCTCTCTAAACTGGAACCTCTAGATGAAACCAACTATAGATGTTGGTCCCAAAAACTGCTAATATTATTTGAACAACTAGAGGTCAACTATGTGTTGTTCTCTGACCTCACTAAATAGATCAATACTTCTAAAACCACTATTGCTCTATTGATGGGGCTTTTAAAGATAAGTGCAGAACTGTTGATGAGGAAACTTGGAAAAGGTTTGAATTAGACAACAAAACGATTAGGGGGAATCTACCGAACCATATGTCAAAACCCCTGTTTGATTTGTTTGTCACTTTTAAATTTGCCAAAATTATTTGGGAGAAATCAGAGGTCAAGTATGGACTTGATAATGCTGGAAAGAAAAAATATGTGGTGGATGAATGATTGTGTTTTCAGTTATTAATAACAAGCCAATCATGGAACAAATTCATGTTTATGAGAACCTTTGTGCTGAAGTTTTAAATTAAAACGTGAAGATGTGCGAGATGTTGCAGCCTAATGTATTGATCGAGAAATTTTCACCTTCCTAGAGTGAGTATAGGAACCCGCCGAAACATAAGAAGAAAGATCTCACCTTGTAAGAATTGATTAGCCACATGAGAATAGAGGAAGCTAATCGTTTAAAATATAAAATTGATTCTCTTTCTTTAAATTCTTCTAAAGCTAACCTAGCTGAATTTGTTGTGCCCATAAATGGAGGCAGCTTTAAGAAGACCTAGAAGCCAAGCTATCCCAAGCAGCCATTTTAGTAATAAGATCCAAAAATCGAAGGGGTTGTGCTATATCTGCGGTAAGCCGGGGCACAAAGCATACTAGTGTCCACTTTGCAAAGGTAGTCATAGCCAAACCAGAAGCCTGTAGTCCAGACTAACCTTGCCAAGGACCCAGAAATCGTATGTACAGTGGTTGAAGACAAGAACCTGATAGTACACAATGTTGAGTGGATCTACGTACTAAAGTCTCGAGGACCTTGTTGGCTAACAACGAACTCATGTAGGACTTTGAAGATGCTGTAGATGGTGAATGTGCCTACAGGGGAAACTCTATAACTGCTAGAGTTATGGGTAAAGGGAATATTCTTCTTAAGCTTACTCCTGGCAAATTATTATCCTTAAGTAATGTGTTGTATGTGGTATATTTCTCACAAAAGCTGGATGGAAACTATTATTGGAGATGACAAAGTTATTATCTCTCATAATGGGTGTTTGTTAGGAAGAGATGCTTAAATGGGAGTCAGTTTGTGCTGAATCTTACTTTTGAGAGCATGACTGGAAGTACTTCTAGTTCTACTTACATTGCTGAGTCTATTGATTTGTGGCATGATAGGTTAGGCCATGTTAATTTTGCATCCATAAATGACTCAAACATATGAAATTAATATTTGATATGAATGTTGATAATTTCTCTAAATGTTATGTGCACGTAGAAGTAAAATATGCTAAAAATCCTTAAGTTGGTTACTAGCAGACAAACGGAATTATTAGAACAAGTACATTCAAACCTCGCAGATTTTAAAAACACATCTAGTAAAGGAGGAAAAAGGTATTACATCACCTTTAAAGAAGACTTCTCTAGGGATACCAAAGTTTACCTCCTTAGGCCAAAAAATGAGGTTGAGGAAATATTTTTGAAATACAAAGCAGAGGTAAAAAATTAGTTGGATAAAGAAATCAAGAAACTTAGATTCAATACGCGTATAGAATATGAGACTAACTCTTTGACAACCTTTTGTAAGAGTCTTGCTATAACACATGAGGTTAGTACACCTTATACTCCATAACAAAATGAGATAGGTGAATGCATAGATAGAGCTCTTAAAGAAATAATGAATGCCCTGATTTTGAGTTCGAGATTTTCTGACAATATGTGGGGGAAAGCTGTCTTATTTGCTTGTTACATTCTTAATAAAGTACCTTATAAGAAGGTAAACAAAACTTCTTATGAACTATGGAAAAGCTAGGCCCCTAATTTGAGTTTATTAAGGGTATAGAGGTGTTTGGCTAAAATTCCTCTACCTGAATTCAAACGGGAAAACATTGTTCTAAAACCTTTGACTCTATGTTTGTTGGTTATGCTCAAATAGTACTGGATATAGATTCATATCATTGAATGACTTTTCTATCAGTGAGTCTAGGGATGTAGAATTCTTTGAGCATGTTTATCCTTATGAAGTTCGCTGTAGATGATAATGTGCACACGTCTGCTTCTAGTTCTATTGTTAAAGACTCTATTGATGAACCTACGAGGAGTGAGAGATGTAGAATTGAGACTAGTTTTGGTCTTGGCTTTCTTATAAACTTCTTGATTGACGATTTTGAAGTTAATTTCTTGTTTCATGAACTACTAACTACTTTGTTCATTGAAGAAGATCCAAAAACTTATAGAGAAGCTGTGAGATCCATAGATTTTAGTTTTGAAAAGAAGCCATCAAAAGTGAGTTAGATTCCATGGTGTCTAATCAAACTTGAGAGTTAGTTGACTACCCAAACATTGTAAACCTATAAGTAGTAAATGGATCTTCAAAAAGAAGTTAAGACTTGATGGTTTTATAGACAAACACAAAAGCACACTGGTGATAAGGGGGTTTAAAGAGAAAAAGGGGGTGGACTACTTTATCCATATTCTCCTGTGACTAAGATAGCCACCATTCGAACTCTGTTCTCTTAGCTACTATCCATGGTCTTGCAGTGCATTAGAAGGATGTGAAAACAGCATTCCTTAATGGTGCCTAGGGAAAGAGATTGATATGTCTCAACCTGCAGCTTGTATAATTTCTGGATAGGCAAATAAAGTATTTAAGTTTAGGAAATCCCTTTACTGCCTTAAACAAGCCACTGGATAATGGTATGCAAAATTGACAGCATAGTAGTACAAAATGACTTTGTTGTGAACACTTTTTACTCATGTGTGTATTCAAAGGTAATTCGTTCAGATTTTGTAATAATATGTCTATATGTGGATGACATGCTGATATTTGGTACTAATATGTATGTTGTTACTGAGACAAAAAATTGTGTTCTTATTTTGAAATGAAGGACATGGGACAAGCTGATATAATTAAGATTAGAAAGACCAATGACGGTTTTTCTCTGTGTTAGCCTCATTACATTGAGAAACTGTTGAAGAAATTCAATTTTTTTTTTGATGTGCTTCAAGTGAGAACTCCTTATGAACCTTAGCATACATCTTAAAAAGAATAAGGGGCCAAGTGTTTTCAAACTAAGCATGCTAAAATTATAGGAAGTGTGATGTTCCTTATGAACTGCACCCGACGTGACATTGCTTATGTTGTCAATAGGCTGAGTCATTTACACTCATAATCCTAGTAAAGAACACTATTTTGGTTGCTTAAGTGCTCGAGAGGTATTATGAATTGGCATTTGTATTTGAAGAAATTTTCTACTATGTTAGAAGGATTTTATGATGTAAACTAGGTCTCTAATAATGATGAAGTTAGTTCCACTAGTGATTATGTATTTACCTTACGCGAAGGAGCTGTTTCCCAGAAGTTTGCTGAGCAGACTTGTGTAGCTCGATCCACCATAAAAGCTGCATTTATTGCTCTTGAGTTGGTAGGTCAAGGAGCAGAATGGCTAAAAGGCCTACTAGTAGATATGCCACTATGGGGGAGGTAGCCTATGGTTATTTCGCTTCACTGTGACTCCCACGTAGCAATTGAAGTAACACACAATAGTGTGAATAATAGAGAAAAGACGTATCCCCATCAGACATAGTACGGTAAATCAATTGCTAAAACAAAACGTCATTTCCTTAAAATATGGATGATCCAAGAAAAATCTAGTGGATCCATTGACTAAAGGATTAACTAGGCGATTTGTTATGGATACATCGAGAAGGGTGAAACTCAAGCCCATGGATTGAGATTGTAAGGTTGATCCCCTCTTGTGGTCAAATGAAGCCGTATTAACCTCAGTATGCACTACATTCTCATCCCCATGATGTGCAGTAATGCTTATGAGACGTTGAGCTTTTATGCTATTAATGGATCCATACCTAGTTAGGTGGTGCTATTGAGATGCGCTTAATGGGTTCAACACTTGACAGAAGTGACGTTGATTAGTGTTACGCTCTTAATAATTCCATAAGCACAACTATGATGGTTCATGTTGAGACTTGATGGAATAGACCATGTAAATGTGAAGGTTTGACTGCCTTCTATGAAAGACTCAGGGTTGTCCCTCTAGAGCACTTATGAGGACTAAGGTGTGCACATGGCCCTAAAAGGCACCGGTTCAATATCGCAGAATACATAGTGTACGTGGGGGTTGATATGTGTTATTGGGGTCTGAACTAGGGCCTATTAAGTTCAAGATCATTTACTAGATGGAAATAAATGTTGCCTACTTCACTAAATGTTAATTCAATCTAAAGATATTGATGCTTGAGTGTCTAACCCTTCCTTTCCATAGATCCTTTCTTTGCTAGTCTATATGTGATTAGTAGGGGATTGTTGTATGTAATGGCATTCACAAGCACCTTGGTTTTTCCATCACTATTGTCCTACATATGTGGTTTGGGGAGTTATAGTGAATTTAATATTTACTTAACTCGTTTGGGCTTGGTGAATTGTTTGGGTTTAGTTTTTCATGTGATGTTTAGAGCATTCGACCACCACACGCGAATACTACCTTCATGTGCGGTCCAATTCAGTTTCGGCTGGGCGCAACCGTGAGCTATGGGCTTTGGCCTCATCTACTAATCTTTTGGAGAAAAAATCTTCTATTTTTGATCCGTTGACTTTCTTGGTCAAAGATTGTATGATAAATCTTCTCCACGTTTCACTCTAGCAAAAGCTAATTTTAGTAGTCAATTGGCTATGTTTAGGAACACCACAACATTTACTTTTACACAGTCAAAGGGATCTCCATGTTTCTCTCCTATTTTTTGGCTTTTTCTCTCCACTCCAATAGTCGGTTCTCGTATATAAATATAGGGTTCTCTTCAGCTGAAAATCATGTAGCAAATATATTCTGATTCTCTTCACTTCTTCTCTTGTTCTTCCTTTCCATATTTTGTGCAACTGAGCCTACGTGTTTCAAGTCTTTGGCTGTGAGTGAGAGTGTTAAGAGGCTTATTGTATTAACTTTGGGGAGCAATTGGCTAAAGTAATCTATACCTTGGCCTAGCTAAAATCACTTTCACATAAGTGGTGTTCCATGACACAGTGTTCATTCTCTTCCTCTACCATTGATTTCGTTGTTATTTTCTAACGCCAAATATCATGGATGTGCTGACCCCAATAAGAACCTGAAAGAACGTCATAGCACAGGTAGTCCTACACATTAGCAAGGCCTATATTTCCTACAATGTGTAGAAGCATGCTTGAGCTTACTATAGTACTTGGTGTGTTACCCAAGAAGTGTGATACAAAGCATAGGTGTGTTTTCTCCTAACATAAGCACCTATGCCATATAACATGGCTATAGTAGTAGATGACCATCAAATATAATTAAACGTAGCTTTGTCCAATTTTCAAAAGAGCTTATGCTATGAGTTTGAAACCCCCTATATGGAAAAAAAATAATTAAATTCGGTTTTCATAGATTGTGTAGAAGATTGGATGTTCCATTAAATCTAAATTTAAGTTTGCTTTTTTATTTTAGCCTAAGATGGACATTATGTCTTCCTGGCTTGTGAGTTATAGGATTTAGTGTAAGAGGATGCCTACTATGATAACCGGTAGGAAACTTAATAAGGAGAAGGGTTGTGATTTCCCCCTTAAAGAGCCTTTAGTGCCTAAGTTAGATAGGAAAATTGAGAGAAATGTTTAATTGACAAGTTCATAACTAGTTCGAATTGCTTGCTTATTGATCTTTGACATAGCATTGCTTATATAAGGGTTTTGAAGAAATCTATTAGAGATTTGGTATTAGGACTTTGTTCTTACATGAGTTAGATTCTTTCTATTCACTTTTTTGCCAAGATTTTTGGTTTTTTTAAAGAGATTTAGCTAAGATTAAGATGTCATATCTATCCCTTCCCTTATAAGAGTTATTGGGTTAGTCTTTCCTTGGTATTCTCTTAGAGCATAGTCTAAGGCCGAAAGGTGGGAGTTTATGCATGAGTTTAGGTTTCTCTAGCTGAGCTTTCCTTATGAATTAATATTTAGCACCCAATCTGCTGGATCCTAGCTCAATCAGCTGGCTATTGAGGTTCAACTAATTTATTATTATCTAAATCTTGACCTTGGCCATTTAGCTTACACTACATACCTGTTTAAGAGTATGCACACTTTTGGAGTTGCCTTGGCATTCAGGATTGGTTTCAACTTCTGTGAGGACTTGAGAACTTTCGTAAAGAGTCATCCTAATATACCCCCAAGTGGATTCTAAAACTTAATTTTTGGAATTGATTTCCGAGAGGATTTTGAATCCCAAATTTTGAGAGACTTGTAATTAACACTAACAATTTATTTTCCTAAGCTCTTTGACTTCACATGTTAGCAATTAAATTGTTCCCTTGCGGCTACACTTCTCATTTTCTCATGCAACTAATTATGGGTTTCTTGGTTTTGTGTTTAGTGTCCGAAGGCTTCTCAGACTGAAACATACACTAAAGGATGGGCTGAAAGCAGCTTGAGTCTAGTAACAAATTTTCACTTGAACTATGATATGACTTAATTTAAAGGGAAAACCACCCATTGAGCCCAAGGATCCACCAAGATTGAATAAAGGATAGGCCACCAACAATTCTATAAAGGCTCCACTTAAGACCTATCGCCTTGAACAGAAGGACAAAGAGAACTTAAGATTTTAAGAGAGAATGCTTGAAGTTTTGCTTTTCATTCATGTAATTTGATTTCGAAATACTACAAAACGGTATTAGCATGATTTATGACGTCATTTTATACCTTTATTTACATAGTTTTCGGTTCGTTTAATAATATAATATTTTCGTTTCTTATTTGTTTTTTTACTTTTGAAGGTAATAAGTGAAATCAAGTAAATTCAGTGAAGAAGGGCAAAAGAAGAGAAACAAGCTTCACACGATGGCCAGACAGGATAGCACGATGGCCATTAGGCTGTTACAGGAGCAGCAACCCACAAGCAGTGGCCAACGGCCTGCTATCGGGATTACGACAGGTTGTCACCAGTTGCGACGGGTGGCCGTTGCCATGCTGACGGCTATCGCACGGCTCCCTGTTTCGCTTGTTTTCATGGCCCGATTTTAATTCCTATCTGAAACTTATTTTTGTGCCTTTTGAGGGATGAATTAGGATTTTTTGGGACTCCTTAGGGATGATTAGCTTAGGTTTAGCTCTCCGAAACCCCAGTAGGGGGAAAGAAATTAGGTAGATTAGGGTTGTTTTGATGGATTTGGGATTGATGCTTGTAATTTCATCTTCATCAATAAATCGATGGCTAAGTTCCTCGTTCCCTTCTTTGTCTTTATTTCATGTTTGTTCTTGTTTTCCCTTCTCTAATCTTGTTGATTTAGTTTGTGTTTAGTCTAAATGTTTATCTTGAGTATTGATTTCATGCTTGCTTTCATTCATGTTAGATTAGATTTCTTTCTCTAGTTCATACTTATTTTCTCTTGTTGTTAGCTTAGGGTTTCATTTGTGCTTTTATAATTTCTTGTTGATTAGTTATTAGATTGCTAGGCTTGGATGGTGATTAGCCTTTTGATGGCTAATTAGTCTCGTTTTATGCCTAACCAGACCTAGTTTATACCACCAAATTAGAGTTTTCTCTCACACCCGTCACATATTCGATGAAATGTTCAGAAGAACTTCATCCATATTTTTGGACGGTGGACTTATGCCGAGAGGTGACGTCAACTACCTAGTGTGGGGGAGAGAATAGCTGGGATTTGCACATGAAAATAGCTGGATCCTAGCTAGGTCTGAGGGTTGCTAACCATGTGATCTAATTGGGCTAGCCCATGAAAATAGGTGGTTAGGCCAATTAGACTAGTCCATGACCCTTGATAGAGGGCTTGGGTGGTCATGTCAGTTTGGCTGACCATCTCTAGTTAGTTGCTGGAATTGATTAGGTAGGTTAGGAATCTTCTCGACTTCTTGGTCCCATAATAGGTCGAATCAGATTTTCAAGCCTCGTGTTTTATGTCTATTAGCTTAGGTTAGCCAACTTTTCCTTCTTGTTTCCCTCGACCTAGATTGAGCCACTCGAATTGAATCCCATTACTTGAGACCCAACTCTCTGCGGACAACACCACAAGTACTTGATCACAAGCCTTACACTTGGGGCATATAAATATCAAAACTTCAACTCATTCATCTATTAAGTTTTTGGAGCCGTTGTTGGGGAGTTGGCCTTTTTTAATATCAGGTTTTGTTTGAGCGTTTGAGGCTAGGCCTTTTAGAAAAATCCAAACAAATTTAAAATTTTATAAATTTTAAAAAAGAATGAAAACTGGCTATTTTTCATTTACCTCAATTTGACCATAAACCTTTTTGTCAATATTTGTCTAGATTGAATAATTACCATACTCAATATGTGCATTTCATATATAAAAAATAAAAAATATACAATGTTGTGCTTGAGGGGATAACACATAAGACCCGAGCCACCCTTGAATCCATGTGTTATGGTGGTTTATGCTCTTTAAATGTTGATGATTTGTGGGATTTATTTGAGTTTTTAGCTTTGTATCAATGGCAATATGAGTGTGCTAGTGAGTGTTTTACTTCCCAACCTTCCTATGATTGGCACGCTCAATCTGTATGTGTAGATCAATTTAGGGATGCTTGTGTTCACCATTCTTCTTGCCCTCATGATGTGTGTTCTTAATCTTTCAACCATGATGTGAATTCTTACCCCTATTATGATGTATTCGATGAAGCATATGCTTGACTTAATGCCATGATAGAGACAATAAATGATCGCCACGAGCACTTTGTTAGTGAGATAAGGGAGTTTAGTTTATTGCATGAGATCGACCCTAGTCTACCTATCCCTAGACTTAAGTCTAGTCTCTATGATGATTGCGAGTCTTCTCTTCCCTTAGCATCTAATATTGTTGATCATGCACCTTTGATCAACCTTAAGGAAGTGTTTGACCCTCACTTGACCTCCTTATCATTTGTTGCTCCATCCTTCTCTAGCACACTTACGGATACTGGCATTAATGACTTGACCTTACTTGCCTCTCCCCTCCCTCTAACTCAGTGCACGGGGTTAGCGATAGGTGACACTTCTAAGGGTAATTTTAGTATTCTAGAGGATGCTTCACTTCTTAGATCAAAAGAGCTTACATTGGTTGAGCCACATCTTGAGGAGGCTAGTTTTGCGGAGTTTTGTGTGATATTGTGATGGGTAGTGTGACACTGTTAACATTGGCCATACCGACCCTATTTATTCTAAGTTATTTGACTCGACTCCTGTTTCATCCCCCTTTTCCCCTACCACCTCCTCTTATGTGCATGCATTCGATGAGTCCCTAGGTGACAGTAGAGGATAGAACCCCTCCTTTTATCTATATTGTGCATACCTAGTGGGCATCCTAGAAAAATCATGTGGAGCATCTTCTTTGATCATACTTATGATTTTTCTATGGCATTTGATGAGTTTAAGAGGCCACTAACTTTGTTTGACCTATCTTTTCTAGTGTTCTCTTATTCACATCATTATGAGATGCATACTACAACATACGATAAGCTCTTGACAGCTTTGATGGCATCTAAGTGGAGTGACTTGAGCTTGGATGCGAGGAGTAGTTGATGCTTCTCAAGCCTCATGCACTTCATTTTAGTGAGGCATAGTTTAGGTGCTTTCAGTACCTAACCTGGTATGATCGTTCCAACCCTTTTTTCTTTTCGTCTTTTCTTTTATTTCCTTTATTGTTATTCCTAGTTGTGGATATTTAAAATTGTAATTGTGTGGTGATCAATTTTGAGGTGAAATTTGAGATTTGTTGAGCCACGTGGGCTATGATCACCCTTGTTTGTCTTTTGCGTATAGTTGTGTTTTGTTATTGGTGGGGTTCTTGGCTTTGTTTATACTTATTGTTGATGATGTTGCTTATGTATATATGTGTGGATTTTTAGTTGATTGGCTGAGTTTGTGTTTTGAATTTGTGTGTTAACTTGCACATATTTATGTCTTCTTTAGTGTTTTTTTTTGTGTTTATGTTTTTATTCTTGGTTGTGGTTACTCGGCTCCAATGAGGACATTATGATATTTGGGTGGGTGAGTAGGGGGAGTCATATACCTTTTTTGCACATATTTTTTTGAAATTTTTTCATAAATTTTCAATTTTTGTGTAGTTTTTTTGGTTTTGGGTTTGTTTGTTCCCTTTTTATTTGGTTTTTGATTTCTAATTGCTTGGTTGCTAGTTTGTATATAAGTAGAATATGTACGATATGACACTTGTCTATAGTGTGATTTTCGACTTTTTATGATAACTCCACCTCACATGTGTGATGTTGTGCTTACTTTGTGCACTTGAGCATCGATTTGTGATGTTGGTACGTTGAAATTTGCTTTGAGGACATTCTATCTGGTTACTCGGCTTCCGATTTTTCATTGAAGCAAAAGAAAAAAAGAGAAAAATGCGTAAAAAGGTTCTTCACCCCAACACCTCCATTTGGACTTTAAATAAGTGCATTGCACATCGAAATAAAACCCCTAATAAGCGAAGAAGCCTAAATGTGTGCTAAGTTGTTCATTCGGGAGTTCAAGGCCTAATAAGCCAAGAACTACCCACCCGGGTGAAGGGGCACAAGGAGAAAGGTGGAAAAAAAAAGAGAATGAGCAAGACATTTGATAAAACAAAAGTCTTTTAGCCAAGTACATATGACTTTTAGCCCGATTTTAGCCTAGCGTTACGAGTCAATACACTTTGCACTAAGCACCTAGGTGCACATGTTGTAGTCATTGTGATACGTGAGGTGAAAGATGAGAGTCTAGATTATTTTGTAGTCTAAGTGTCCCTTGACTGCTTGTTTTGCTTGTATATGGCTTAATAGTTAGGTTTTTAGGGTGACGCAGTCAATCAAGATGTGTACATATTTTCCCGTTCGCCTTGTACATATCCTTTGCTTTTTAAAAACGCAAAAAAAATTTAAAGGATTTTGTGGGTATATCTTCTGCATACCCTCACGAGACGGCACTTGTCCACTTGGGTAAAGAAGAGGTTTAAAGGGCTTATTGTATGCGCTAAATGCAACCATGATTCATACGACAGTGAGTTAAGTTTTAGAGTTTTGTTTTTGTTTTGCTCAAGGATGAGCAAAAGCTAGGTGTCGGGGTATTTGTTAGCATGATTTATGACATCATTTTATGCCCTTATTTACCTAGTTTTTGGTTCGTTTAATAGTATGATCTTTTGGTTCCTTATTTGTTTTCTTTACTTTTGTAGGTAACAAGTGAAATCAAGTAAGTTTTGCAAAGAAGGGCAATGGAGGATCAAAAAAGGGGAAACAAGCTTCATGCGATAGGCAGCCAGGACAACATGACAGCCGTCGGGCTATTGCTCCCGCCAGCAGTGGCTGATGCCCTGCCATCGAGACTGCCACCAGTTGCGATGCCTGGGCATGCTGATAGCTATTGCGTGGCTTCCCACTCTGCTTGTTTTCGCGGCCCAATTCTAATTCCCATATAAGGCTTCTTTTTGGGACTTTTAAGGGAATGAATTAAGACTTTTGGCAACTCCTTAAGTAGGAATAGCTTAGTTTTAGTTCTCCAAAACCCCATTAGGGGGAAATAAATTAGGTAAAATAGGGTTGTTTTGATGGATTTGCGATTGAAGCTTATAATTTTATCTTTATCAATCAATCTGTCGCTAAATTTCTCTTTCCCTTCTCTCTCTCTTTATTTCATTGTTGTTCTTGTGTTCCCTTCTCGAATCTTGTTGATTTAGTTTATGTTCAGTCTAAATGTTTACCATTTATATTGATTTCATGCTTATTACTTGCTTTCATTCATGTTAGATTAGATTTCCTTCTCTATTTCATACTTATTTTCTCTTGTTGCTAGCCTAGGGTTTAATTTGTACTTTTATGATATCTTGTTTATTAGATATTAGATTGCTTGGCTTGGATTGTGATTAGCCTTTTGATGGCTAAATAGTCTTGTTTTAGACCTAATCATGCCTAGTTTAAATCTCCAAATTACAGTTTTCTATCACGCCCGCCACATGCTTGATGAATGCTCAAAAGAATTCTCATCCGTATTTTTAGCCGGCTGACTTATGCCGAGAGGTGACATCAACTAACTAGTGTGACGGAGAGAATAGTGGGGATTTGGGTATGAAAATATCCCAAGTCCTAGCTAGGTCTTAGGGTTATTAACCTTGTGGTCTAATTAGGCTAACCCTATAAAAATAGGTGGTTAGGCCAATTAGACAAGCCCATGACCCTTGAGAGAGGGCACAGGTTATCTCTATTGGTGCGACTGACCATCTCAGTAAACGGTATAGATTAGGTCAGTTAGAACTCATCTCGACTTCTTGGTCCCTCATTAGGTCAAATTACATTTTCAAACCTCGTTTCTATGTCTATTAGCTTAGTGTAGCCTACCTTTCCTTCTTATTTCACTCGGCCTAAATTGAGCCACTCAAATTAGATCTTCATATTTGAGACCAACTCTCTGCTTAGAACACCCCAAGTACTGGAGGACAAGCTTTGTACTTGCGGTATATAAATATTAAAACTTCAATTCTCCTATTTATTAAAGGGCCTTTATAAGACAATCACAAGATGATTTCATCCCTCTAGTATATCCACTTGCATAACATAAACATAAAGTGGTAAAAAACTAGCTAAAGAGATTAACTAAAATAAGGAAGATCAAACCTAGGCTTGACACATCTTATATCTAATTATTGAAGCAAGTTACTGAATATATTTGTTTCCTTCGAGGCTCCAAAAGGTTCCTTTGTTATTAAGGTAGACTTGGGAAGCTTATAAGCTTATTAGATTGGTCAAAAGAAGGTGGAATTATAATTGGGAGCTAAAATAATCAAATCTACACAGTTTTGGTTTTAAACCGGGTAAAGTATTTCCTCTGAAAACTTGGCTGGTTAAAGGAGACATCCTTAGGTAAATATAGCCAAACTTTACAATCATATTTGATAAAATTTAGCCTTCCAAAGCATGATACGTGCAAAAGAAGGGCAGGAGCATTGGATCTAAGCTGAGAAGAAGGCTACATGTCGCAATTCTGCCCGATTTTGTACACTTGAATTGCTTAGTTGATGTGTCCTCTAATCCAATTGCAACTTGATTCATATGAGATAACACTTCTTAAGCTTAAAGCAAACTAGAATAATCTTGGCATGTTATGTAGAACATAGATAAAACTTGCTTCAAGCCTAGACTAGCGAATTGACTAAAATTACCGACGAGACCGAAGCTTATGTTTTGAGCTTCTTTTATTCTTGCCATAGATTTAGCCTTCATTGAATAAGTTAAACCTTTAGAAGTCCAAGAGGACTTCCCAAATGAGGGGAAAAATAGCTCCCAAATGCTTACTAGGGGCCTTGAACTGAAGCTCGAAATGAGTTGCATAAAGCAAGCCCTTTGTAGTTTAACTTTTGAGCAATAAGGAGGACCTAAGTGCCAATTTGAGTGAGAATTGGAAAAGATTCTATTTTGATCGTCCTTTTTTGATTGAAATTTTCCCTCAGATCATCATTGTCCGCTAGATAACGCATAACATTACCCACGTTTAAGGTGGATGACACACTTATGTCACTTGGCAATTCCAGCTTGTATGCATTGTTATTTACCTTCTCAAAGTCTTTGAATAGGCCATTCCCTCATTGCATAAGCTTGTTTTTCCTGCTTGATAAGAATCTTTCCTTTCTTCAGTGTGACTACACTAAGTCCCCATGTTTGTAGGTGAAGCCCTTACGATTCTTGTTTGCTCTAGCCTTGTACATCTTATTATTAACCTTCTCAATCTTAGCTCTTATTTGCCAGTGAAGTTTTTTCATTTCCCTTACCCTCTATTCGAAAGAAGAATGGATGGTAGCAAAGGAAGGAGTGTGTTTATAAAGAAAATTCAGCATGGAAAAGCTTAAGGTCCCGTTCTTGAATGTTCTTGCTCACCAAAACTCTAAGTAGTGTAGTAAGGGTCTTGGTCACCTTGATCTTTCCAGTTATTTAGGGTCCGTGGGA
>Ga0058701_10001585_pt1 | contig 16374 bp, 12 predicted proteins | sample AgamicOrMae_FD_97039 | JGI IMG/M metagenome (GOLD analysis project Ga0058701, IMG submission 97039) | Agave microbial communities from Guanajuato, Mexico - Or.Ma.e | ecosystem: Host-associated > Plants > Phyllosphere > Phylloplane/Leaf | place: Guanajuato, Mexico | collected 2012-06-04
CACTTGGTCTTTAAATCCATCTTCAGACCGATCGTCCATCTTGATAAACGCATTTGATTTGGTCCACGAGGGCATCCGTATTTTTCCTCTGCGAAATCCAAACTGGAAAAGAAACAATAAAACAGAGTACCGATATTTATAGCTCAGATAAAACCAGTGTTTAGGCATGGAATTTTCAAGGCGTTTCCTTGAAAATTTCCATGAAAACGCTTAATATTTTTTGACAAAACGATTGTCAAAAAATAGTTAACTTCTAGGAGCGCAATTTTTCGAAAAGCGTCGACATGTGCGAACTCGAGTAACGTTTCATTCGTTTTAAGAATTGCTGTGGTTAAATCCTACAACCGCCTCTGTTGCCTAGAAAAAAAATCATCATTTATTTGATCTTAGAAATTCCTTCAATGGTCTGCAAGTTTCACAAATAAAGATGCAAGATATTTTAAAAACACCAGTCGTACTGAAAATATCACTAGATATTAAAGAAAAAGCGAAATAAATTACGATTTGCCTATAACAGTGCTATTGCTGCCGCTGGTAGAACGCTTGAGGTACGTATACCGATAGCATTGGGAGTGGCCACTAACTCAATCACAGCAGAAGTTAAATTCTGCACAAAGTACATTGCGACGTCATCTCATCCAAATTTTACAACCTTCTGCCAAAATAATTTTTTAATTCAACGTATGAATAAGTATCCGCGTGAAATCTGATACCACCGGTAATATTTGAAACAAAGAGCGTCACTTTACCGCAAGTCTCAAACAGTTTGCCGGTGAGAAATGAAATATCAAAAAAGCGAAGATTCAAGTGTTTTCGATATCTGGCGGTAAGTACCATAACTATAGTGCCCGCCCAACCGAGTATAGGCAACACGCACAATGCTTGTGTGTTGCAGTGGCCTATTCGAGGATGCGCGGGCGCTCCGTAGGAAAGAGCAAGGAGTTCACTCTGTAGGTAAGTTCTCTTTTACAGAGGATCTACAATTTTAAGTTTGCATTCTCTAGGGTCCCGCCGAGCGGAGTGAACACGTCAATAGACGCTTTTCCGATTTACACTGCATCACTGAGCCTTGCACGGTGGATATTTAAACTTTTCAGAAACCTTACCTTGAGACATGCTCCTGTTGTCGTTGACCTAGTCTAAGGTGATGGAATCCTTTTCAATGCAATCAATGCTCTTTCCTTCTGCAGCCTCGTTATGTCCATCTCGCAGTTTCTTCAGTCTTATGTTTTCACTTTTCAGTCTTATAATTTCGTCCTGTGCTAAACCCATCTGAAACAATCAACGTTACTGTAAAACCCCGGGTAGCTGTCATAAGCGCCAAAAACCACAAGCGCCAATCCGTAACCACCGAACGAGAAAAGTCGCAAACGCCAAAGGTCTTAACCGCAATACTAACCTTACCTAACCTAACTTAACCTAACCTAACTTGACCTAACCTATACGAACTTTGGCGTTTGCGACTTTCCTCGTTTGACGGTTACGGACTGGCGCTTGCGGCGTTGGCGCTCGTGGTTTTGGCGCTATCGAATGCCCCCCTATAACCCCTCCTCAAAACAGCAAAGCAACAGCCGGTAAATCTCCCACTGCGAGCGATAATTTTAGAGGGCTGAATCATTTAATCAAGCATCAGTGAATGGGTTGATTCACACGTTGAATAGGCGTCTTACACGTGCTTCTCATCAGTAAATTGTAAGCGTTGTGACTGTAACAATCCTTTTATGACTTAATGCTTTTGAGGAGATTTTCCTTTTTTTTCAGAATCCTTTAAAAAAATTCTTTAAAAAAAATAATACACGGTACTCTTGCCCATTGATACAGGAACCCCCAACTATAATTGAAAAGGGGAATTTACTTGTGCGTTGTACCTTGATGATTTCTCAGAGATCATTCTTGAGAGAGGGGTGATAAATACCATCAACAGTTAAGTTTTTCGGCCACGATTGTACTTACTTCTTTCTTAAAGAACAGCGCTCGCTGCTTGGCGGCTAATAATTCTTTGTTTTTTTTAAATGTCTTCCTCAGGGTTTATCCTCTTTTGCTGAGCGATCACAAGCCTAGAGGATTTCCTTTGACATGCGACGCACCTTTCGAAGGTAACGTTGGCATCTGCCGGAAGATACCCATCCGACACACATTTCCCATTCAGACCGGTGCAAACCCGGAGACATGCGGTCGCTCTCATGGCACGAAGAATATCCGCAAAGCTCCTCATCGGACCAAAGTTCAATTTCGGAGGAGGTGCATTCAGGACTTGGATCTGAAAAACGTCACACGAATCACATTAACCACTACCGCCCGGCGATGCCGTTCGGAAACAGGAAAACAATATTTTAGAGGATCTTTTCAGTTCTGTATTGTCAAAATTCAAGAAATATCACCCCCCCTGGAAATCTGAAACCCAATTATTTAGGCATTTTCCGAAGCTTAAAATTGCGTTTTTCAATGAAAAAACCCTTTGAATTTATCTTAAGCTAAATTTCACTCCAAATACTTTGGGCTGTTATGGGTTAAAGAAGAGCTCTTTTTTTCTTGTCTAAAATGCGCTATGTGCTTTTTTACTGACAAACATTCAGAAAATTCCCTCATTTCTCCCTTTTAGGATTTCATCAGAACTAGAATAATACAAGATTAAACACGAAATATATTATTGAATCGCAATATGATAAAATAGAATGGCTGATAGGAAAAAAAAAGAAAAAAAGTAACGAACAGGAAAACTTAATCCGATTAAGCACGCAAACTCGTTCTCCACAAAAATCTTCAAAGTTAGTCGTTTAAGATTGACGTTCGCTCAAAAAAAAGACATCGAATTAAAGCTTCGAATGGCCGAATTTCAGTCTAATCGAGTGAAGGTGTTTCCAAGATTTTTCGGGGTTGAGCTTTAAATCAAGTTTGTTTTTCTCTAAGATTTTCCGCGCTACTTTGTTTTTTCTCCAGTATTTCCGACGCTCAGTTGATTCGAAATCCTTAAGCTACACTGGCCGCTAGGCCTCTCTAAAGTGAGGTACTAAAAGGCAGGTTTTCAAGAGTAGTCGAGTCCAAAAACTAACATCTAGATTCATGTCTCGCTGTATTGTAATACACCTGGTAACAGGCCACTTGGACTTGCCTCTGTCAGCGTATATTAACAATATGCCTCTGGGAGTAAGACAGAACGACCAATGAGGGGGCAGCGCTTCGGGCTCGAGGCTCCGGTGTCGAAGGTCCTTTTTCCGCCATCTCGAGATTATACGATGGGGCACTCGTATTCTGCACAATAAACAGAACATCCGAAGCTATGAACTTACAAGAAGGCGTTCATGAAAGACAAACGTTCTCCCTGCCCAAAGATAAACTTACTTGTAAAGATATTTTAACTATGTAGACAACTTCCCGATCTTCGCGAGGTCGATGGTCATGATAATCAGCGGTCTCCGGAGGGTTCTGAAGTTCTCTGATCCTCAAGAGGGGCTTTTTGTTGTTCGTTTTGGGCGTTGCAACTTCTCTCGTCTTTGTTTCAAGAGGTTGTATCGACTTCTCTCGTCTTTGTTTCAAGAGATTTACTAGTTGTATTGACTTCTCTCGCCTTTGTTTCAAGAGATTTACTAGTTGTATTGACTTCTCTCGTCTTTGTTTCAAGAGATTTATTAGTTGTATTGACATCTCTCTTGGATTTCTGCTCCATAGAACTCAAACTTTCCCTGGTATACTGCGGTTTGGGAGGTGAACTGTAAATGTGATCTGTTGCCAACATAAGAAAGAAAAAAGTTAAGCAAAGATGAGTCTGTGAGCTGATTTTTCGTACAATTGATTCCTACCTTGTTCGTCTTGCTGCATATCGATTTCGCATGTTGAAGAAGGACCTAATAAATCCTCATTATCACAGACTTCATCTTCCACTTTGATGTGGCCTGTAGAAAAATTGGTGGATCCACAGGTTCCTTTACTTCCATCTTGACTTGGCGAATTGCCTAGTCGCAAAGGATCTTGTGCATCACAATCTGCTGAAAAATATTGGAATAAATACCGAGGAAACTTCACTGACAGAAAAATCCTTTTCAGAAAAAGTCGCAGTAATCACGCAGCAAAGGTTTCCCTTTATCCTCGTGTTTTTTTTTTGTTTTTTTCCCCACAAAAAATGGAAAGCAGCGAGCAGAGCTAAGAGTTACAGGGTAATCCTGCGAGAAATAAATTTAGAAACCATGTCAAATCAACGTCAAGACGATTCTAAAAAACATAAAAAACTTAAAATCGAGACGACGGCCAATTAACGTCGAAAAAGGTTATAAAATCGGTTGCAAAACTTGTAAACAACGTTGGTTCAACACTTTCCGCTTTCATTTCTCAAGAAATGAATAAAAAAATCTTGTTGCCATGACCAAGCAGCTGCTATCAGTTTGTCACATTTCCTCTTAAACTCACCATTGCTAATGTATTTGTAAAATGCATCTAAATGATCAGGATCACTTGTGACCACATCATCTGACTTTGATGGATCATCTGAAAGGAGGAAAATAAATTAATTGTACCAACTAAAATAAGAGACACTATGAGGGCTATGGGCATTGGCCATGAGTATAACAAGACTGAGTTGGGGTGGTCACTGTCATTACATGAAATTCAGTGAAATCATAAGGGGCAATAAAAACCATACACTTCAGTATGGATGGTGACATGAGGTGGGAACTAAGAAAAGAAAACTTTGGCTATGAAAAGAAAATAAAGAAGACTTTACACACACTAAATGGAATATTTCCCCTGTCCCTGAAGAGTAGAATACAAGAAAAGCTGACTTTAAAATTTCACATCATACTTTTTTGTTACTCATCTCTTTTGCCTACTCAAAATAATAACTCACTCAAAAATAAAAACCCACTGATTGCTGCCTTTTAGTTTAGTAACATAGACTAAAACCAATTTTGAAATAAAATATTGCATGGAAAAAGGCTGACTCCATTATTGCCAATGAGTAGATGTTCATGACAGTCTTAAACTGATACGGGTAATCTGATTGTTCATCCGCCCAACTCAGTTTTCTCTTTCTTACACATGGTCGTACGCCACTTCTATTCTAAAGGCTTTAAGATTTCCACATGAAATGCAGATTACGTCTTGATTTCACAATAGGTCTAAGTTGTAATTCTGGTTCTTACCTTGGTTTAACCACCTATGCGGTGGAATATCAATCAGAGTTTCAAGATACCAATCCATTTTGTCTTCCTGACGAGAACTTAAACTATTTGCTATATCATAAGCAGTCTTAGTGGGTCTTTTGCGTGGAGTATACTCATCAAGAGAGGGTGTTGCTCCCCTTTTAAGGCTCCTCCTTGGCAATGCATCTCCTGCAAGACACAGATGTTAGGAATCACGACTTTATTATTTATATCACCAGGATCGCGACAGCTGAAAATTTACCACTGCGATATTTAAAGGTATTGAGTAAAGAAGGATCTCTAGCATTGAGATCATCCTTGGCGAAATGGTCAGCGCTTGATCTATGATCCGTTGTAGGGCCGTATCGCCCTATCACAATTAACCCAGGGTCACGTAGACTTTCATCACTTGTAAAAGGAAAAGCGACTTTCTTTAGATAGTCTTTCATAAAGCAGTTAAGCTTAGGCATGTTCCCTTTCTGTCAGAAATCGAGCATTACAATGCAGCCCCTAACCTCAACCTACATCGTTGTTCCCATTAAACCACGCACGATGGAGGGAGGTCTCCCTCCATCGTGCATTAAACAAAAACAACATAAACGTGGAGAGCGGACCGACCTCTGGCGGTCAGTACCAGAACCATAGCGCCCGCCCAACCGAGCATAGGCAACACGCACAATGCTTGTGTGTTGCAGTTGCCTATTCGAGGATGCGCGGGCGCTCCGTAGAAAAGAGCAAGGAATTCACTTTTTAGGTAAGTTCTCTTTTTCAGAGTACCTAAATTATAAAGTTTGCATTCCCTACCTCTTGCGTTCCGCCGAGCGGAGTATAATGGCAGAGTGAGGTAAAAGGCCTGTAGAAGGCACTTCCAGCTGGAAACACGAAGTAGAACTTCGTTCAACTTATCTGCTACATCCGGAGCTTCGCAGCAGGGGATTCAATATTTAAGAGGGTCATAAAAAATATCAAGGAGCATCGCGGAGGATAGAAAATATTGCATCCGAAATAATTTCTTTGAAATGACTTCTGTGTCTCCGAATCTCTGACAATGAGATATACGGTCCGTCTTCAAAAACGCACCAAAACATACGGTTCATATTTTAGGCATAAAAAAATATTTTGTCATGGCATAATCACCTAAAAATGGGACCATAAGTTTCACGATCAGCAAAGAAAGGGCGTGTAGGGAAAGGGTCTTGCTATGGCCTTAGAGTACATTAGCAGTTAGCTTATTTATCGTAGAGTAAACATGAGGTAATTACAGAGAGCGGCAGGGCAATGCTTAGGCTTACCGTCCTCTTTCATGCCAGGTGTCTGTAATATGATATAGGCAACCCACATGACACCTATGCTGTCTGGGTTGCGTTGCAAGGGGAAGGATACATCTATGAAGCTGAAAAGTCTGGTTATCAAGAACACGTAGGTAACAGAAAAAGTTTCTTTTTTTTTTGTAATACTGACAATACAGTAAGTCAAAAGCAGGGTCATGTCCTCTTCTAACGTTGTTTTCTTGTTTGCTTCACCATCAGTTAGTTCTTAGCGTAAAACATGCTGAATCCCAAAACCATGAGAGTTGTACAGACCCAAAACCTTACCGAAAACCACCAAACACTTGATAAATCTCTTCGCCAAAGAATAACCATAGATACTTGGAACTCGTCCTCCTTCTACGCAAGTCAGAGCTTTTCCATGCCTCATGCAAATAGGCAACCAACATTGCATTCCTGTTTAAGGTACTGCCTATCCCTTCCAAGTCAACAGTGCCTCGAGGAGAGATTTGGAATAGGATTTTCTATACGAGGTTATCAACACTATCGATGTAAACAATCATTTGATCCACATTTCATCAAAGCCTTGAGTTTAGCTTTTTTTCAAGATCTTAAGTAAAAATTAAATACAGCAAGTACCGCTACACATTACAAATTTAGCATCCTCAGACTGAACCAGGTGAGACTGGAACGTTTCTCTCACCGTAGGACAAGAAGCGTAATAAGATACATTATTCCTCTAACGCCGCAACAAAAATGTTTCTTGGATCAGAACCAGAAAATGAGTGTCAGTGGCTAAATACGATCTTTGAATCTCTGTTCCGGATGCGTTCCTCTGTCTCTCAAACTTTTGAAATTCTGCGAGTGCCTTGCCACATCAAAGGCACAGGTGCTAGGAAGTGAGCTTACGTACTCCAATCTTCCCGCCGAATTATGCGGTGGAACTCGACGTACTATGATTGAGTATACTCCAGCCACCGTTACTTACGTACGCGGGTAGACGTCGGTTATGCAGATCCATTCATTCATCACCTCTCTTGAATTCTAGACTTTGGCTGACAAGTGAGTTGTTAGTCCTTTTTGTTTTTTTAGTTGTCCAAACCATTGCTACTTTGTTTGATTACAGCGCAATACCGTCGTCTCTACGCTTACTAATCTCCTTTTTTAATTTTTTATCGTTTCAATATTTTATTCATCTTTCATTTTAAGTTTTCCTCTTCTAAGACAAGAGATTTTTTTTTATGTCAGCTTTTTTTTTACTAACTTGATTTGATTGCTGTAGTACCGGTAGTATCGATTAATGTTTGTCATTTCTTTTTTTCTATTTTACTTTTTCCTTTTTTTCCTTTTTTTTCGTTTCATCTTTTTCCTTTCTTTTTTCAACGCTTACAGCGCGGGACTTACAAGGTTTGCGTTTTAAAGAACAAAACAGAAGTAGAATTCATAGTCATATTTATTTTGATGTATTCAATAATATTCTTTTCAATCACAGATGTGCTTGTTCTCAAAACACATATAGAAAACTATCAGTACTCCATATCGATAGTACATATCGTCAATATATCACAGGTACTCCTAAATCACATACAGCATTCCCGGAGAGTTAAAGCAAGTACAAATGTTGTGGTACAATTCCATCAAATCGCGGCAATGCTGTCACCCTAACATACCTAATTAAAGCTATACACCTTTTGTAGAGAGGCACGGATTGCAATCTTAAACTCTTCCACCTCCATCAAATGGAAATAAATACATGAGATCCGTGTTAATGAAATCCTCTCGTAACCTAACAACTAATTTTAAAGCATGATTACCATAATGACGCGCTTATAAAACTTTGAGATCTAAGATTACATTTCAGTCAAATGATCTTGATGTCAGAATGAGACATCTTGAAAAACTTAACGTATGAAAGACATCCTGCAACTACATAAGCATTCTCTCCCGAATCTGACCTTATTAAATCTGATTAACTAAGACTTGGCCCTAACAAAAACTACCGATCGTAATAGTAAAAGAAACTAAAAGAAACGATCTAACACTTGAAGGCACGTAAGTCACTTTGAGCAAGGTACAGTTGAGCTCGTGATAGCACATTCACCACGGTCGCCACATGGACTCAGTGGACACTGCAGGAGACACACATTTCTTGGGGATGGAGTAGTCGACCACCTTCAGCAGATTGCCGGTGTATTCCAAGTCGCTGGGCGAGTTTGCGGGAGGCGACGCTGAGTTCCTCGACGATGCCGGTGTCAGAGGCATGGTGTACACGGGGTCCGGAGATGGAGCACTTGCGTCGGTCATCTCCGAGTCCACGCTATGAGCTGGAGAGCCCGGAGGAGTGGGTTCAGATGCCACTTGGACGGTCAGAGGAGACATGTTGTCCATCTCGTTGAGGCGGTGGCCCAGGTGGGTCATGAGCTTGGTGCCGAGTTGGACGTCGACGCCGGGGATCCCGGCGAGGCAGCGGGACACTTCGGTGGCGCAGTGGGTAAAGCCAGCGCGGAATCGGTCGGCGTCTGTCACAGGGTTGGCGGCCAAGCGTTGCTGGCGCCGAAGACGGTGAAGGTGGTTCACAGTCAACTCCAGGATGTCCGCCTTCTCCAACTTGGAGACGTTCTCCCCTTCAGCCTGGAGGGCGGTGACCATCAGGTCCTTCAGTTCGTCCAGACAGCGGTTGATGCGAGCTCGCCTTTTGCGCTCGAGCATGGGCTTCATCACCTGAACAAAGAATAAACACGCAAGATCAGAGACCTGTTTCCTGAGGCACAGAGGATTCCAACGAAGTGTGAAGATACAAGTCAAAGTTGCACTTGACATGTTAAAGGTAATTACCTTTCTGTACTGGTAAGTTCTCGAGATGGGCTGGAGTTGCTCCATTTCCACTGAGGTTTGTTCGTGGATCATGTTGAACACTCGATGAACGTCGATCAACACACGAAGTAGCACAACACTTGATGTCAACACCAAGTCGATAGCAGAAGACACGCAAGTCCAAGAGCAGCACACTAGAGAGAAGCAGAACAGAGCACCACGAAGGTGTCGGTCGCCGGTCTGACTCGGAATGCCGGCAGAGGGGGGGCGACTTTGCTTTTATAGTTGGGGAGATGCCGATGGCGGCGAGCGGAGCAAGTGGGGGAATGCAGTCGCTGCGAGTCGCCGCGCCGCTGCGAGCCGCTGGAGGGGAGGGCCAGGGGGGAGGCGGGGAGCTCGCGCGGAGTGGAGGGGGGCCCGAACCGCGTGCCTGCAGTGACGAGAGCCAGGGTCGTGGGAACGACGAGAAGTTGCCCGTTCCCACACAGCGAGCTGATCCAAACCATTCTCTTGCCACCTGTGCATCCCAAGCAGGGCTCCTCGATCGTGCTCGGCAGCTGCCGGCTTTTTTCTTCCTTTTTTCGGTCCTCGCGAAGACGCTGGCCGCCTCGGCCTGTCTTTCCTTGCGGCTTGATCGGCCACGCCGTCGCTGGATGGCTTCCTCTCTTTCCTTCTCAGATTGGCTTTTCGCCGTGGAGAAAGAACACACGCGCGTACTGCATCTGTTGGATGGATAGGGCTGTCTCTGTCTCGCCCGCGGAGCAGCCCGTAGCTCCGTCTCTGTCGGATAATGTCGAGGAGGTGAGCGGACTAATGACGAGGTCCTGTACACACTTTGACCACGCGCAAAGATTCCCACGGCAGGAACTACTCCGATGAGCATCTGCGCACGCGGCCGGCCGGACTACCGTCGCCCCCGCGCCGCCCCCGCGCCGCGCACGGCCCCTCCGCAGCATTATTCAACATTTACGATTTTCAATAGCGCTGGGGCCGGGGCACAGCCACCACCGCTAAGTCAGCTGCGCGGCGTGGCGCCGAAACAGTGTGGCGCCGGTTAAGCGCCGCGCAACATGTTGACATTTCATAGCCTCCCATAAACAAGGGCGTGGTGGCATAGCCGATTCTGGGTGTGTTCCATGCTTCTGCCATTTCACTTACGGTGCTTATTCGGTCATACACATTTGGAAGTTGATATTTCCTTCCTCATGTGTTCTAGAACAGAAGCCCGGGTGGAGTGAAAAATGAACAAGGCAAAAAGCAAATTATACTTCTGAAATTTAATTCGGTCATCATTAGTGGCTATTCGCCAACCTGCCCCTTATAAAATGGTTCCGTGCGTTTAGGTCACCTCCCATTTTAAATGAATTACGTGCGTTCAAGTCTCCCTGTATTTGCGACGATTTGCGAATAGCCACGACCTTTAAAATTATGCAATTATAAGGCTAACACGCATCTAGGGAGACACAATTTAATTAACAACAAGCGAAAAAAAAGCTCTTGATCTTGGGAACTACCCAGAAAGACATCCTATCATGAAACCTTTTAAGCTCACTAGTTATCCTTTTTAACTCGGCAGATGTACTCATCGGGAAAGGTAGGATTCTAGCCTTCACCTAGTCAATATACATGCAATCGCCTTATACCGAAGATACGATAACTTGTTCTGGCATTAATGACATGTATTTTTGCGAATTAATTCTTGGCAGGTTCGCATCTTTCGTATTTAATCAACGGCTTTAGTCGGCATGATAAAAGTAGCTTACTTTGTCGACAGTTGCCTAACCTCAGAATTTTCATTGAAGGAGAGCTGGAAATGAAGATCGTTTGAGAAAAAAGTTAACAGATCAAATCAAATACAGAACGTCTTCCAAAACTGCTCCTTATAATTCGTATACATATTTTTTAAGGCAACTAAAGCTCCAATGTTGAAAATAGCTGATGCCTTATTTTTCTAAGAAAAAACAAATCCTTAATGCAGGTCAAAAAATAAAAGAAGCCACATCAAAATATAAAGTTGAGAACCGCTGTCGTTTAAGTTTTTCCTTAGTTTGAGAAATCAAAAATCTCACGATGAAAATTATTCATGCCCCTGTAAAACATGTCTCAAAACGTGAAAAAGCCATTTTCAGCCACCAGTCTTCACTCGCAGAAATACACTGATGGCGCCGAAGTACACTCTTTTCAAAACTAAGTGGCTTAGCTCCTCTGACAAAAAATTATTATAATAAGGCAATAAAGTCCGTGACTAATGATGATTTATTGACACACTTTTTTGGGAGTTAACCCCTAGATTTTTGTTCAAAATTTTCAGCGAATCAAGAATTAACTGCATTTTGAACAGTTACATTCCAACTGAGAAAGTGCTGAGAAAATAAAACTACTTCATGAGGTCAAAATAGCTCCTTCCCGCAGATTGCACTTTTGCTGTCAAATTAGTTTGAGTGGACGACGCCAGACGCGCGCCCTCCACGTGATATACTCGCGACTGGGAGCCCACACGCTGAGGGGGGGGGGCATCGCAAAACACCAACAATCAATGCCCCCTGCCCCCCTCCACTCGATTGACCGACACACTTGCCAAAGCCCCCCCTCCCCTGCCCCCTTTCCACTGAGCTTCCTTCCGAGTGTGGGAAAATACAGCAGGTGGTGCCCTGATCGAGGACCGAGACCATTCCCCTCTCCTCACCTGATGGCCGTCCCACCTCGGTTATCTCGTTACATCCACTCTTGATGTGTTGGCATTTTACTTCCATTTCGGGTCTTGTCTGTCGTTCCATCATTGCTCTGCGTGGGCTTAACTTTCCTGCTATTTGCAGGTGTTATTACGCTCCCAGCCGATTCATGACAACACTTGAATCGCATTAAACCTCCTCCGAAATCTAATAGGCAGTGGCGTCAGATGTACTAGGACACCCGCATCCTCTTTTATAGACATCTATGACATAACATCTTTCGTCAATATAAGATAATTATTATTTTATTTTTTTCTGTATTATGAATGAAGAGAGAGTCAAGTTGAGTTAACTGTAAGCCTTAGCTGGCAGTTTTTATCAAAAACAACGCGATTAAAAGGAATGAGTAAGCCTGTGTAAATGAATGAAAAACTTCGCGTACTCCAACAGCGGCTGCTTTTAATCCGTCTTTTGACAGAAACTCCTTTCAAGATGAACTAATTATTACAAAATTAGACAGCAATGCACAAGACAATTCTGTATTTAGCCGAAGACGCGATACGTTGATTTAAGATGTGTTGCTTTGATGGAACGGTGACTTAAACGCACCAAATCATATCCTATAAATCTCGCATCTCAAGCATTTATCGAGAAAAAATTACTACCGCGCATTCAGGAATAAAGGGAAGCAAGTCTGCATAGGAATTCATTTGAGCTTACTCGCCAAGATCCACCTCGGATAAGTATTTTCATTACAAGCTAAACACGAAAATAAGAAACCTTCTCATTCCACTTCCTCGTACTTAAGACTTAAACATAGGGAGAGTAGAGACTAATACACTTATATACTTATACATAGGGAGAGAGGCGACAACTTATTCCCGCGGTGTTGCGCTGATTAGTGGGATGCAAGATGCAGTTGACACCTCTCTCCCTGTGAGGCTCTCTAGTTCAAAGTGTAGACGTCAATGCGTTCTCAACGTCGTGGCGCAAATTATGTATGAACGGAAATGTCCATGTTGACGTTGTGATAAGGTTGATAACGGCATCACGCTATTTACTCTGCGATTCGACGGAGATGAGCGAGTGCGCCGCGTCGCGTGCGGAGCATTCCCGCGCGTGCCGCGGCGGCGGGTCCCGGGAGCGCGACGCGCACAAGGCGCGAAGCGCGGAGCGGCGCGGCGCGCCAGTGGGACGGGACGGGCGAGCCGCCGCGGCGGGGGGTCGCGGTGCGGGACGGGCTGCCGCGGCGTCGTCAGTCGTCGCACATTCCAGCAGGTTAACGAAGCAGGGAACGTGCGCTGGTTCCCATGACGGGGAGCTCCGCACGCGGAGCGGCGAAGCGCGGACCGGTCGCTACAGCTGCGACACCACTAAAAACCACTACTGCATACTCATGCGCAACACGCCTCCCTTACGCACCGAGACTAACAGTCCGTAGATTCGAGCGATTATATCGTTTCAAAGATTGGTTGCTGACTTCTGGCCAATGCATCTGGACGCGCTCGTGTTCATTGATATTGCCTTTAAATTAACCCCACTACCGCCCAGCCATGCCGTTAGGCAACAGAAATATTTATTTTGGAGGATCTTTTTCGTTCAGTACTAACAGAAATATTTATTTTGGAGGATCTTTTCAGTTCAGTACTGTCACAATTTAAAAAAATATCACCCCTCTGGAAACTTGAAATTTGATTATTTAGGCATTTTCCAAAGCTTAAAGTATGGGTTAATACTCACGCGCTTGCAAATAACCTCACTTTGTCTTACCTCACACTATTTATGCTAACCTCACGCAAGAAAAATAACTTCGTCAAAATTACAATTTTCAGACGAAATTTTCTATTTGATTGCAGTCAGTAAAAAATAATAATAAAAAAATAAAGAAAATGTAATGGTGACAAGAAAATAGTCAAGGCAACAAAAAGTGATTATTATTTCAACATAAACGGCTGTAGTCTGTTTTGGAGCAAAAGCGCGATTGTGTCAGAGATTTTTGTTACTGTGACAGTCATTTTTTTGCGTGCTCGCTAACCTTATAATCTTAGTCTAACTTTATTAGGAAGTAACAACTCCCTCTCTACCCAAACATTAACACAGTTTATAAACGACCCCCTCATTAGGTACCGCTCCCAATTATATAAATGTGGACCAAAAAGTATTATCATATCTTACCAGAAAAAACGTGTGAACCGAAAGGCATCAATTAAAACCAAAATCTTCGTCAAACAAAGTAAGTGTTTAGTTTGAGCTCTTCGGACGGCTATCTTGTTTCGAGGGTCCATCCGAGTCTCATTTGTATTCTCCGCTCAATTCGTCGAATTCCAATCGGCGTTTCTATGGTATACTTAAAGAGTAAAACAAGATACGACACTGGCAGCGATAAAAATAGCTGCGTCCTCACTTCACAATGTCCGGCCTGGCCCTCTAATAAATTATGCACATTCAAATACCCCGGCGTGAGACGTTCATTGTCAATTTTCCGATTAAGTACACACACAGGAAGCGAAAGTCGTAAACACGTGCGTCAATTCCTTAGTCTATTGCAGCATGATTGTTTATTACACTTATTGAAATCGGTTTAATTGAATTTTCAGCTTACCATTAATGAGTAAACACATTCATCATTCTTCGTTATGAAGAATTCCATGAAAACTGATCTAACGTGTCTAGATTCATTAACGGTATCCAAAATGTGTTACACTTTACGAAATGTTAATCAATATTAGACATAGCTTAGGTCTTTTGTGCCTCACTTCACTTCTGTTGTCGCCAAGCGTCGTGCCGATCATTAATCAGCAAAAGATTTCTGCTGCAGAAAGTTAGGGACTCTTAGATTATGTAAGGTTGGTTTGCCTGTGTCTCGCTCCGTAGACGCTCCGCTCAGGCTGGCGGCGCAACGTGGAACAAAAGAGATGTATAAAACCTCGAAAATTGACAGTGTACCACTACAGTTGAAATATATCTAAAACCATGACATAATAAATATTAAAAAAACGAAATGAGTATAATATATTACAAGTATGAGTCTAATGTAATGATTCTAAGCGGATTGGAAGTCGGTTTCCATCGAAAGATGCCCCAATCATCTGAAAAGTTTCTTTAGTTAACAACACACAAATCGTATTCAGTCCCCCGCCCCTCCCCCCGCACCTCGAACAACTAACCGGACAAAAATATCGCGGCAACCGGACCGGTCCGATCGAGTGAAATAAAAAGGAATAAAAGGTGGAGTGAGGAGAGAAGATTATAATAGCCCGCAGCCATGAGGCACTCGCACGTGCTGCTCCTAAACTTAGCCATCCCTCTTTTCTTCCTATCAAACTTTCCCGCTTCTTCATCTCATCTTTCTCACTTCCCCGCCACACCCGCCACCCCCGCACCCCTCGTCCGTTATGCATCACATTTGTCCTCTTTTCAGCCTAAAAAAGGCCTTCTAGATCAACACACGCAATCTTAATCATGCCTTCCCTCTCTGTCTTGCTAAACGCGGCTGCAGGGTGTGGGAGAGAGACGCTTTCCGATTTTACGGAGACCAGAGAAAAGGGAGTTTTCTTTTCGGGAGAAGGATTGGGATTGGGGCGGCAGGGATTGAGGGGTTGGGGGTGGGCGACTTCGCCGAGTCGAACCTTTCCCACGATCTGCAACGAACGACACTTGGCCGAAGGAGCAGCGGGCCCCATAACACGAAGGGTCTTCGCCTTCTCACTCGCTCCCCCTCCCACGCCCGCTACCCCCTCTCCGTCGGTGACATATTGAAGGTGGTTGGCTAGCGAACTCGTATTTTTTCTTCCTTTCTTCCAAGGTGGACGAATCATCCTCTATTATCCTTTTGGTTTGGACATGAGGGTGGAAAGGGTACGAAGTATGCTGAAGGAGTTCTCGCTCTTTTTTTCTTGGGGGAGGGGGGGGGTTCTGGGTTTAGGTGAGTAGGTGTTTGCCAGCTGCGGGCTCCCCCTCCCTCCCCACCCCCTCCGCCCTTATGTTGATGATCCATGAGAGGCAGTATCTCCTTTCCCGGTTCCGAGAGTTTCTCACGGCCTGCCGAAATACGCGACCACATCTGCGGCCAAGACGAGGGGCAGCGGGGCTGGCGTGGCGTGGGGGAGGGTAGGGCCTTTGGGGAACTAGGATGGGTACCAGTGACACACACGCCCAGGTAGAAGTAGATGAAGGCCAAACGGGGGCGGGAGGGCTGGGGGAACGGGTTACGATTAACACACTGTGCCTCTTCAATCCCACCTCATTAACGCAATCACCTATGTCATTCAGACTTTTTACTTTCCCAGTAAATTTTATACAGGGTGTATTTTTTACCTCTCGTGATACAAAAACGGAACCTAACCTAAATTAACGTAGGCCAAATTAACCGGTCGCCAAATTAACCGGTCGCCAAGTACACCTTGTCTTGAAACCATTGTAACCATGTAACCATTCTGCGGGTACCTCGCGATAAACTATTTTCCGCAGAGTACACTGATAGCG
>Ga0058701_10001586_pt1 | contig 16371 bp, 2 predicted proteins | sample AgamicOrMae_FD_97039 | JGI IMG/M metagenome (GOLD analysis project Ga0058701, IMG submission 97039) | Agave microbial communities from Guanajuato, Mexico - Or.Ma.e | ecosystem: Host-associated > Plants > Phyllosphere > Phylloplane/Leaf | place: Guanajuato, Mexico | collected 2012-06-04
CGAGCAGCTCGGGATCCGCGGCGGTGTCGCGGCGGCGGCGGGCTGGCCAATGGAAGCGACCGGCGCCTGCGCTCCAGGCGCCGGCCTCCAGCGCTACAGGACGTCGCGTCTCGCTCGGCGGCCGCCCCTCGCGTGGGGAGGGCGGGGCGGGGCGGGGCGGCGGGCAGGGCGGCGGCGCGGCGCGCCTCAGACGCCTCGCCTCGCCTCACCTGGCCGCGGCAAAGCCAGAGGCAGAGGCAGAGGCGCTCTGGCACCGGCGCTGTCCCCGTTGCTGCACGCGCGTGCGACCGCTCCATCCCGAGGACCACGGCGACCTTGGAGGGCGCCGTTGGAGCCGCCGGCGCGCCGCCTGCCGACGGCGAGCCGCCCGGCGAAGGCCTACTAGGTCGCCTCCAGCGGCTCGTGGCTCGGCCCTCGTCGGCGCCCACCTCTTCCGCACCGGAACCCGAGGCCACCGCCGGAGCGGCAGCGGCGCACGACCAGGCATCGAGCCTCAGAGGATTCATCGTCAGCAAGTGGTCTACACTACCTGACACCGGTGAGTTTGTGTTGAAGCCAAGTGAATCGCAAAAACCTCGAAGCAGGCTCCAAACGGAACCAGCACAACGGTGCTCCTCACTCACGTGAGTGTCTTCAGCAAGTGATTGTGGCCAACGGGAAGCATTGCAGTGCTGCTAGGAAGCCAACGCTGTGCTCGTGAAAGCCGCGTAAAGTGGACCCTTTTAGTGTGCTCTGTTTCCCCGCATTTGGGATCTCTTCTTCGCTTGACTTCCCAAAGCTGCAAGTGAACTCGTCTCTTGGATTTCCGCCTCGGAAGGATATCACTTTCAGATCCACTCTACGCGGGTTTTGCTCTCCTTTTCAAGAAAGGGAGCGGGCTGCCTTGGAGACTTCTGGTGTTCGTTTCAGAGCCTGCTTCGGGAGTTTACCTCAAAAGTCTCCCTACCGTTTGCGTCCCAAAACCGACCTCTTTTCGCCCCTGAAACGGGACTTCCCGTTCTTTTGCGTGACGCAAATGGGTCTGGAAGTGCATTTGATTACCTGTCTTGTCTTAGTTCGTGCTATTTTTAAGCGAAACTAGCGGAAGTAGTGAGCAATCGATTTAAGGTGCTACGGGTCGATTCAGCTCAGACCTTGGTTGCCCGACCCGATAAGCTGATGTTTCTGTAGGTCGCCACGAGGCTCGGTGGCGCTTCGGTCGCCCTCCTACCAATCTGGGTCATGTTAGCTACTCGGCTAAGCGCCTCGGATTAACAGCCAAAGGGTGCCTCCATTCTTGAACTCTTCATACAAACCCTTCTTTTCGATTATTATCATGGGCATATGAACGACGTTCCGTTACTTCCGCGAGCAAACTTCTGACAACCATGGGACGGAAAACTCGCAATGGACTGTCCTACACCTGAACGGAAGTTTTAGATCTGGACCTAAAACATGGGCCTCCTAAAAATCATGGTTTATTATATCCAATTCGTTGTCCATTTTATCTTTTTTCAAAATTGCAATTTGAAAAAAAATGTTTTTTTCTCGTGCGTATAAAATTAAAATTGTCGCTTACTTTTCGGCGGCAGTTTCTTTGGACACCTTACCTTTGCAGTTATGAGTTTTGATGACTTGAAAAATTGAATCAGAGTTAAACACAATCTTCATAACAATCTTCAGTAAAACTTAAACAGTTAACCCACTTTGAATTTAAAAGGTTTCGTTTTCTACCGCCGGGTTTCCAACCTGATTTAACTTTTTATCCCATTGTGAGAAATAGCGACAAACGCGTAGGTTAACCTAAGTTAGGATAGGTCACGTATAACCTGCCTTGCTACTTCCTCTGGCTTTCACCTAGTCGGATGCCGCTTACCTTTCGGCTGCCGTAACTGCCGCCGGAAAAGCCATATTAGGCTTAGCGACTTGCTTTCAAATGTGCTACGTGCGTTAAGTCTCAGTCCCCTCGCGCTGCGCCCAAGGTACGAAAATTTGAACACGACACGTGTACACTTTTATCTGTCAAAATTGCTGTGCTCCTATTAATGAGCTGAGAAATAATTGCTTGTCACGTGCAGGTGCTAGTCCAATTATTTCTCTAGTCAATGATTTCCCGAGATAGTTTTGTGCAGCTGAACTAACTGGGTTTTTAAAATACATATTTTTGACAAAACGTTTGAAAATATATTATGAAATGATCGTTTCGGTGGAAATGACAACTTGTCTTCGCGTTTGATCTTTTGACTGTCTCGCTCGCGTGCGCTTTACCCCCAATTGTCTTTCTCTGTCACATCCGCCGACCTTTAAATCTGGGAAGCACGTCTGATTAAACGACTTCTGGTTCAACAACTGATGTAACGAGTTTGATTGAACGGTCCAACTGTTTCTTAAAGTCAACACGATTTTCAAGGAACTATCAAAAAAGATTTCCCAGAGAAGAGCTTCTTCAACAAAGTTAAAAATAATTAGTTGAATAAACCTCACATGACTTGCTTCTTCGAATTGTTACATATTTACATACACTTTCTTTTATCATACAAATGTGCAAAAGTCGTGCAAGATCTTCCCAGAACCAGTCGCAAAACGAAGCATAAGTCAATACAGTTTAGTTGAATTTTTCGGCGAAACATCGAAATGCGACGATTTCCGTAGGAACTTCGTTAACTTAAAAATAAAAAGCCGTCAAAAAAGTAACACGAAAGTCTCCCACAGTTTCTGTTGGGCAAAGTTGATCTTAAAAGTTTGGGCAAATTTCTTATCGTCTACTTTTTTTTCGCAAATCTGTATTTATTAGATTTCCTTTTGTTGCTGCTCCCGGATTTCGCGAAAATAGCGCCGATAATGGAATCAGTAGGTCGTGCCCCCCCGTCCCCCTCATTCCCCCCTCCCATTTCCGGTGTCCCACCGCCTTTCTCTTGCTATCTTGACCTTTCGCAACGACGTTTACTGTATGTTTGAAAATCATCTGCTGTACCCAAAAGGGATTTCGGATCAGCTGGTCCCAGTTCGGTTTACCATTCCTCCCCGATCGCGTTCTTTCACAATTTTCCGACAGTTTTATTCTTGAGTTATCGACCGTTACATGTAATAATCACCGTAAAAGAGAATCTTAAATTCAGATGCAACAAAAGTCAAATCACTGGTCAGAAATGAATTTCAATCCAATTATTCGCTGAATTTCAGGTTCCTTTTTTAATTTCTACAAAGTGCTTATTTAAGATCGATACAACTGAGATTCAGATAATATTTGGACTGAAATTTTTTCAGACCAGTGATTTGACTTATGTTGCATCTGAATGTAAGATTCTATTTTCACAGTGTAATAAGCATTAATGATAATAGTCATATGACTATTTCACTTTTATAACAAATCTTTGAATTTTCGAATCCGTTACTTGAAATTTTTATTCACTTCCCGTTTATGAAATTTAAAAATGCTTTTCATGTAAATTTTCAAAAAAGTTCCTTAATTTTCAAAACCGGTTTCGAAAATTTGGTAACTTCTTTGAAAATTTACAAGAAAAGTATTATGAAATTTCATAACCTGGAAGTGAATGAAAATTCTAATTAACTGATTTGAAAATTCAAATATTTGTTTTAACAATGCACTAGATGATTGGAGCATCAAAATTGCTTATAAAAATGCTCGGTAAAATTCGTCCAAATCAAGGAATTAAATTAATCTTTGTGCTACTGGCAAGTTTCATAGTAGGAGTCTCCCAATATTTTCATGTTATACCATTTCAATGCACTGAGTTGAGGCCACGAACGGATGAGCAGCTGTGAACACATGTAGGTCGATGTGGATATTTCCGAACTAATGGCTGTGAGGGGAGGGGAGGGTGTATCGTACCCCCCCTAGGGAGGGGCATCACAAGGAGGAGAAGAGGGGGGGGAGATGGCTCGTTATATCCGAGGTAAATGTTTACCCGATGCGTTGTCAGTCTGCCAATTACGATCTCTGTCCATGGAGGGAGGGGGGGAGGGGGTGATCAGCTCCCCCATTCGCCCCCAACAAGGGGAGGAAAGTACCTGTCTTATGAAAGAGGTCAGCACGGCAAACCATAATCTCTAGTCGAAATTTTCAATTTCATCTAATTAAACTCGTTGTTTTTCCATTTTAATAACTACTTTTAAAAAAATAATAATTAGAAAATGGTTCATTCCCTACAGCGACAAGCAGTATCACATGCGTAGTTCCATTCAAGAAATTTGAATATCTCAGTTAGAAATGATTGTGCGATATATTGAGCATGTTTTGGATTCTTCTTCACATTCTTCTTGATCGATAATATCCAGAAGCTTAGCCTTGTATAATCTTTACATTAATCCCTTAAGGATTTCGACCTGAAGACTGCTCGGTAATTGTGACAGCTCTAAATTATGAAGAACTCGTGGTTTTTACCCTCACGATTTTTGTAGTATACTTCTTTACCGATTGGAAGTAGGGGAAGAAAATGGGCCTTTAAAGAAAAAGACAAGCTTTCAGATATCAAGAAGCAAGTCAAATGATAAAAGAAAAATCTTTTCTCCCTAATTACAATCAAAGTGCATTCAAGTGCATAACGTTATTGCGGTTAAAGAAAATCCAATCATGATGTCTTTGGGAGGCTGGGCGGCCGGGTGCCGCATGGCGCCTGAGTCGACCCCCGGCGCCTGCCCCCGGCCCCCGCGGCCCGGACCTACGCAGCTTCGACGACCAAAATCTCATTAAGGGTGTCGCCGATTTTCTTGTTTCCCATCTACGGGTGTCCCGTCCCCGGCGAGGGGGGAGGTCCCCAGCGAGGGGGGAGGAGAAGAGATGCCTAATAGCAAGGAATTTGAGTTGGGGAACTTTCCTTGCTGATGAACAATTTGCGGGGACGTTATAACATGACTGTCAAAACGCTTTTACCCACACAACTAGTAGAGTAGGCGTCTATTAGACATATGGGACGTAAAAAATATGGAAGTTGAGCAATATAACTGATTTAGCATTCCGTTGTGATCCCACGAAAAAAAGGGGGGGGGGAATTCCCCAAAGCAGTTATTTAGAAATTTGCTAGTTGTGACATTTTTCAAATTTCACGATAATCTAAAAAAAAAGAAAAAAAGGTTAAAAATGAGGTGGAGTGGGAGGGTAAGGAGCCACTGGGCACCTACGCGTTTGTAAAGGATCCTCACTACGTAATAGGTTATGCTAAACTACGACAAGGATAACTTCCAGTCCTCTGAATATCTATAAGCCTAGCTTAAGAAAAGTTATTTCAAGCGAACAGCCCTAAACTCTTGATTGTTGGCCGAAATACGAAATTCTCAACGTCCAATAGTCGTTTATTTGTGGCCCAATTTATTGACGTAATGAAAATTTAGCTTCATCAGGCAGGAAACCAGACCGTTTCATTTTTGATAACGCGCCCATTTCAAATCTCATAAATGTTTACCTTTTGAGCTTTTGGTCAGCATTTCTTTATGTAAATTCACAAACGCAGCGGAATTGATAAAATAAACAAATTACTTCTTTTGAGTGAGCCATTTGAATTTCTGTTTGAGCTGCTCGTGCAGCAGAGTGTGTGTGAAGCATGCCATCAGCATCGTGAATATAGCCACAAAAATGTCGCTCATTTGCCAATTTGTGTTTTTGAAAAAAAAGAAGATATTTTGTATTTTATTTTTTAAGCTTACTCTTTTTTGCGCAGTTACGAAGCGTTTTGTTGATAGATAATTTAAACTTGCATTTCTTTTTGAATTATTTTCTTCATTAAAGTTTTTGGTGGTTTGGTCATCGTTTCATTTCTTTCCTATTTACTCGTATTTTTTTGCATAAAAAAAGGAATTTTAACAATTTTTAACTACCTTAAATTTGATTCTTTTTTTAGCATAAAAATATACAGTAGGAATTTGAGAGAGATCAAATATTAAAAGTAAAATTTTGCCGACATGCCTGCTCCCTGAGAATCTGAGTTTATTGGGCAAATAGTTTGCTGACGGTCGGAGTGAGTTGAAGATATCCCAAGTCGTAAAAGTGTCGCGGCGTCGAGTTAGCTACCCGAAACTTGAGTTTGGCTCTTTTGGGAGTTGGAAGTGTGGCTGGAACGGACGAGCCGCGAGGGGCGGACTGGAGAGGGTGGGCCGCGAGGGGTGCCATGTTTTCAGGCGGAAACGAATCACTGAAATATTTAGTAGGCGTGTGAAATTTTGATGAGGAACGCAGCAGGTTCGATGCAGGAGGGGAGCACAGAGCGACGAGCGAGTTATCGGAAAATTATAAACAAAAGGTGATCGCTCGACAAGGATTGTCGCGAACGCAAAAACAAGTCCGCGAAATCTACGCAATGCTGAATAGAGAAGAGAAGAGTCCGCCACAGTCTCTCTCATTTGGAAGGTGGAAAAATAAAGTTCCAGATCCGGGAGTTGATGTAGCAACTGCTTAATTAACTCGCCGATCCAATTACGCAATTGCTTAACGTGGCTCGAAGGCCAGCAAACTTGCAAACTGGAATTTTTTGTTTCGCTAAGTAAGCGCGGGGAACGCTTCTGATTGAAGGCCCGAGGCGAGTGGAGGCGACGTAAAAGCTACGTCTTTGTGCTGGTACTCGTTTGTCGTTTATCATCCGGTTTAGTACGTAGCGAAAATATTGTTGATGACGGGTAGACAGGATTGCCACCAGCAAAGCAAGGGCCACACACCGTCGCTTCCCCGCCCCGCCCCGCCTCGTCTCGCCTGCCTCGCTCCCTCGGCTCGTTGTAACCCCGCTGAGAGGCAGCGAGGAGGCTTGGCAGCGAGGGTTGGCGGGCGCTGCGCTGCGCTGGGGTGACCTCATATCGACCCCTGGTGGAGGTGCCCTCGGAGCTGAGCTGGCGGATCTGGCGTCGATACGCTCAGCCGCGCCGCGCCGAACTCGTAAGAATGGCTATTTCCGCCCGGAATCGATTGGGATTGGCGTTTGTCGTAAGATTTTGTGGTAATGATTTTCAAGTGGGGGTCGATGGTTGCATGTTATTCTGTCCGCAGGCCGGGTGTGTGGGTGGCCAATCCTCCCTCCCGCCCACCGCCGACCTCCCCGCCGACCTCCCCGCACCTCCCCGCCTAGGCCTACTAACGCTCTGTGTATGTGTGTGCGAAGGTGGTGTGGGTCCCGGAGCGCGCCCTTACCCAGGATGTTCCGTGTCCTGCGCCCGAGCCTGAGCCTGAGCCTGCACCCGCACCCGGCCTGCTGAGGACAACGCGCCGACAACACCGCCGCCACCATGAACAACATCCCGTTCCTGCACATGGACTGGGACGCGGTCCGCGCCGCGCTCTGGGCCCGCCTGCAGGAGCCCATGGCGCAGCGCAAAATCGTGCTCGTCATCGTCTCGGTGGCGCTTCTGCTCGACAACATGCTGTACATGGTGATCGTGCCCATCATCCCGGACTACCTGCGCTACATCGGCGCCGCGGACACCGACCCGCTGCTGGCGCTGCCGCCCAACGCGTCCGGCCAGCCCATCAAGCGGGACCACCACGGGCAGGACCAGGCCACCGGGTTGCTGTTCGCCTCCAAGGCCATCGTCCAGCTCATGGTGAACCCCTTCTCGGGGGCGCTCATCGACAAGATCGGCTACGACATCCCCATGATGATCGGGCTGGGCATCATGTTCCTGTCCACGGCCGTGTTCGCGTGCGGGCGCAGCTACAGCCTGCTGTTCCTGGCGCGGAGCATGCAGGGCGTGGGCTCCGCCTTCGCGGACACGGCGGGGCTGGGCATGATCGCGGACCGCTTCACCGAGGAGTCGGAGCGCTCCAAGGCCCTCGGCATCGCGCTGGCCTTCATCAGCTTCGGATGCCTCGTCGCCCCGCCCTTCGGCGGCGCGCTCTACCAGTTCGCCGGCAAGGAGGTGCCCTTCCTCATCCTCGCCTTCGTCTCCTTGCTGGACGGCCTCATGCTGCTGCTCGTGATGAGGCCCATCAAGGAGCAGCTGCGCGACAAGCGCGTCCAGGACACGCCCACGATCCCCATCTGGCGCCTCATGATGGACCCGTACATCGCCGTGTGCGCCGGCGCCCTCACCATGTCCAACGTCGCCCTCGCCTTCCTCGAGCCGACCATCTCCTTGTGGATGGAGGACAACCTGACGACGGACAACTGGAAGATCGGGATGATCTGGCTGCCCGCGTTCTTCCCGCACGTGCTCGGGGTCGTCATCACGGTCAAGATGGCCAAGAAGTACCCCCAGCACCAGTGGCTGCTTGCGGCCGGAGGACTGACTCTCGAGGGACTGTGTTGCTTTATAGTGCCGTTCTGTAGTTACTACACCCACCTGATGGTGCCCATCTGCGGGATCTGCTTCGGCATCGCGCTCATCGACACGGCTCTCCTGCCGACGCTCGGCTACCTCGTCGACGTGCGCTACGTCTCAGTGTACGGCAGCATCTATGCCATTGTGGACATCTCGTATTCCGTGGCGTACGCGGTCGGCCCCATCATCGCCGGCGGCATCGTCGAGGCCATCGGCTTCGTGGCCCTCAACGTCATCATCGCCTTCTCCAACCTCCTCTACGCGCCGATGCTCACCTACATCCGGCACATCTACGATTTCAAGCCGTTCGAGAGCGAGGCCAATATCCTTATGAGCGACCCGCCCCCGAAGGAGTACCAGACGTACACGATGCAAGACCAGAAGCCGGTGGCCGGCGGCGAGGTGCGCAACCACCTCGAGTACGGCTCGCTGCAGCAGGAGACGAGTCTGGACGGCCCCAACGGCTACCAGACGGCGCCGCAGACGCAGCAGGCGCAGCAGCCACCCCATAGGCCCCCGCCGGCGGACACGAACCCCTTCCGCCGCGCCGACGAGCCCACCCCCACGCCCGCCTCGGCAAGCAGTAACCCTTTCCGATCAGGCTTCTAGACTGCTCATCTCAAACCGACCACCAGGCCTAACTGTACATATGTACAAGTGCATGAATGAATGGAACGAGAGTGACGCGAATGAATGGAATGGAACGTAACGTGGATGAGTTACTTACTTTAAGTTGCATAGCGTTCTGCCAGGCGCCTCCGCGCACCCGGCTCGGCAACCAAACCAAGGCACATATCAGGGAAAAGTTCCCAGTGTACATATCTTAGGTTAAGGCTATCCATATCTAGTCATTTCTTTAGTGGAAACACTTTTTACAATCACACATTAAGGCTACGGGTAGAGCGAGCTATCGTATCGTGGTTGCTTTTTAGCGATTGCTTTCAAGTGAGTAAGCTATCGGGACAAACTAGAGTAGAGCTTGTTAATGCGCAAAGAAGACAGACGACATTTTGTAACATGTTAAAAAGGGACGGAAACGCACAACGCGTACCCCCTCTAGCGACATTTTTATTCGTAGGCAAATGTTTCTTGCAGCTAGACGAATGAATCAAAATTTATCTCGGATGTGGACGGTCCATTCCTGTGGCAGCTAAAAATGTTGAAAGTAGCTCGTAGATATAAGTCAATTCTATGAATTGTGCTCTGTTAAAGATGCCTGCAGATACTATTTTTGCTTGAATCCGAAACCAAAAACCAAAAACGTGGGAGGAGAGGAGAACATCAAGCAATATTCCATCACTATCATGTGATATCGGATACAACGACCATAACAGTTGTATCTCGATCGATGTTCAATCTCGACATCATCTCGACATCAAAAATGCACGAGGAAACATAAAAGCTGCCACCATCCTCATCATATTTTACAAATGTACCGTTTTATCGAGAACGCGGCGAAGTGGTGGTGGCGTCATGTTGCATGTCTATTTAACTTTCTTTTAATTGTTAACCTTTTGTTTTACCCGTGTGGTTTTTGACGTACCGGTAAATAGCATTTGAAATAGATTATTTTGTACGTCAAGAAGTCAAGTACTGATGTAGCACTAGGGATCATAGGTACTATTTCTGCTGGTACAGAAAGTAATATCATCATTGTTAAGAAATCATATTGGCGAACATTTTCGCAGACATCTTTGAGTTGGTTAATTATAGGGAGTTAAGAACGCAGGCCAGTGAAAGGAAACCACTATTTTACAACACTACATCATTTCCTCGGGAATAAGCTGTTGGGATTTGTAAGGATGTCCTTCTTATCGAAGACGCAAGTGTGTCTCTGAAAACGATAAGAAAGGTTGGAAGGAGAGATCTATCGAAAATATCTTTAAGGGACGCTGCCCAAATCGAAGTGGAGTCTTAGTTTTATATACAATAGTAGAAAATGTGAAAAGTGCCCCCATAGGTAGTAATCAACTTTAAAAAAAATCACTTTCTTACTCTGTTAAAAAACTGAAAATTCTCGAGGAAATTGTCGAATGTTGTAATTGGCCTGCTGCTTAAATCTTGTCTTAATTGATTGTTATGACGGCAAAGTAAATTTTGCTTAAAAGGAAGATGCGTCGTCTTACAGCAATAACTGTTCATCGTTGATGTTAGTCGATGTCTTTATTTCGTGTTTCTTTTTAGGGAATACTTCCAAATCTTTACACATTTTTTGTCACTGTAAATAACCCCTGTAAAAAGAAAAAGTGTGAATTATTTCGAGAGACTGCAGAGAAAGAAGACATCAGACTTTGATGCTATTTTCATTCCAATCGGTTCTCGAAACATTTTTAAAAAAGTTGCTATTGGCGTCAAATTAGTTACGGTATCAATTAACAGTGCAATTACGACTGTTTGTAAAGTGTTTTCATTGTCTATGAATAGTCCATCTTTCATATTGTCTATCAAAAGACATGGAGTAATCAAAGCTGTAAAGGTAATCTTCTCTATTTAGGTAAGTTGAATCAGTTACAAAGAAAATGAACCTTAATTAACGATACTTGTTTTTCATGTAACGTGTTTTCTGTTGCTGTTTGATGGCTATACATTCATCAATTATCGAATCCTTAGAAAATGCAACCCTATTTCGTTTTGTTTTGTACTTCCTCGGATGTATTATATTGATGGTAGGTGTATTTTAGTTCATCGTTTTCCTTGTGATATTAATTTAATGTTCCTGTTGGCTTCAGTGTCTCTTTTGTGGTGTGTTTACGTTTGTAAGATACTGTAATTTAATGACAATTTTGTTATTGTTTCATAAGTACATGATATATAATTACATTGTGTCTGCTATGCCTTAAATTTGTTCAAAAACCTAAGTGTTTTACGGTAGTTTGTACAATAAACAGATGTAGGATAGACGTGACTTGTTATTGCTATGTTTTTATGAAAAAGTCGTTAACAAAAATATATTGAACGAGTCATAGTTGAATTAAACGAGAATTTGCTTTGCTTGAATAGGCACAACATTTTTATGGTAGATTCGATTAGACCATCGCATTGTAAGAAAAAGGAAAGGAAAGTTTTCAAACCCAAACAAACCCCTTGGAGGAATTCTATTTTATTATCTGTGTGTTATCTTTTTATTTTCTTCCAATCTTAAAACGCAATATGTACCTCCGCTGTATACTGATGAAGCCTCATTCTGTTATATGGAAATAAATATGATTGTTAATGTGTTTTAAGACCTTTGTTTTATCTTCGCAGACGACACTTGAAATGCCAAAACTGCCTATTTAAAGGTGGTATTTCCTTCTTCTGTTCCACCTTGATTTAATAATCCATAAATTTATACACTTTCAATTTGAAGAGGGTCTCTAATTTTCAGTGAAAACTCACTGATGAATTTCAGTCAGTATATCACCACTGAATTTTTTCAGTGGTGCTATATTTACTGTAATCCAGTGAATACTCACAAATTCTCAGAGAATCTCACTGATTCTTTAGAGTGTAAGGATTAACAATATGCAACCGCTAGGTTAATAAAAGTTTGCGTTAGGTTAAGCTAGATAAAGTCCCGCTACCGCTCTGCTCATCGCCAAGCGTGTTATCGTGTATTTGGTGACTGTTAGGTTGACCAAGGTTTAGTTAATGGTGGTTAATGCCGCTTCTCTCCATTGTCGCTCCGCGCGGCTTAGCGAACAAGGAACACATAAGAGATGAAAAATTTAAGCTCCAATTCACAGTAAACAACGGGAATTGAAAAACCGTTTTCGCGTTGTTGAGTTTATCCTGCGCCGCTGACATAGTAGTGGTATCGTTAACCTTGGCTGTGATGAGCGCGTTCTGAAAGCTCTGCGCTGGTCGAGCCGAGCCGAGCCGAGCCGAGCCGAGCCATCCAATCCGGAATAATCGTCGGGGCGAATTCACACTTGACGCTTCATTTCTCGCCACCAATTTACTCGGTTTTTCGTGAAAACGGGAAGCTATCCGAGAGAAATACAAGTCCCGCCGTCGATGGCCGATGCTAATGCAAAAGTGTTGTTTCAGCTTTGTTATTAACAAAGCTGAAAGAAGGTTTAACTCAAATCGATCCTGAATTTACCACAAAAGTCCACCTTCAATATAAAACGCGAGCTCGAGAAAATAAAAATTAAAAAAAAACTGTGATATTCTTCAATTAGTTGGCTGACGATTTAGCTAAATCACGGCTCTACATCTCACAAGATCCAGTCCTTGCCAATTACGCTCTTCTGATAAATGAGTTACCGCAAGTATTAATTGTGGTTAAGAGATATCGTTTTGTGGACTTGCGCGCTTTTGGGTAAAGAATGCCATTTCATAGAAGTGATTGGAAAATTTAAGCGATATAAGCCTGTGCCAAACGTTAAAATTAAAGAAGAATTAAAACGAAGTTTTAAACGGACTATTTACCGGAAGGTCCATTTAAAATACATTCAAGCCTTTTTGCGTGCGTTGAAGTCTCCCATATATAACTGCATTCTTGTCATTTTCCGAGCTCTTAATGTAAATGCATGTCGGGTTAATAGCAATACCCAATTTTAAAACGAAAATTAAATTTGAAAAAAGGACGTCAATTGTAACATTAGCTATTTAGTTTAGACCAACAAAGAAAACTTTTTAGTTTATCATCAACATTTTGAAAAGATCCTAATCTTCCAAACTCGAAGTAGTCCTCCCGTTGTTATCAAGCAGAGCTCATTTTTGACTCCAATCTCCAAGGTTTACTCAACACAAACAAGTTGTCCATTTCGTTGTATTCTTTTTTCCAGGGAAAGTGCTACCTTAAGTTACTTTCAAAATTAGTCTTAACGCCAAGTTTGCAAGCAACCAAGTTGCTACTTTTGAAATGAGCGGCGACGTGCTGCCTCAGCCGACAGGTTGTTACGAGACAGAGCCGACAAAAGTACTGTGAAGCAATTAAACAGGAGGGGTTACTGTCGTCCGTATTGCGCGGGGGGGGGGGCTCCGCAAACTTTTTTTGGAGGTGGCATCGAAGTTAGCAACGAAATTCGCAGCGCTTCTCACTCGGGACGTTCCGCGTACTGCGCCTACTTGGCGATTTTTTTTTCTTCTGTTTCCCAAACCAGACTCTTAAATATTATCTTTCTAAATTATTCCCCAGATGTGTTTCTTTATTATTATTTTATTTCCTTTTTTATTTCTTTTTTTTCCCCTGGCTGTCGCCGAGAGAAGTGGAACCTTCTGACATTGCGGAAAAATGAATTTTGAGTGTTCATTTTGTGCCTTGTTTTCGACTTATTACAAAAAGCAGACTGGGTAAAATCCAGTGCACTGTAAATTTATGGAAGGTGGAATTTTTTATCTTATCTCGAAGAAGTCATATAATGAAAGGGGAAAGGTTAAACGACTAGAGACTCAGAAAATGTACCCGGTAAGACTGAGATCGTATAGAATCGGTTAAATGAAGCGTATTTTCAGTCCGAGATGACGCCTCTTAAAAATTTCGTTACTCTACTTGAAAGTGCGTTAGAATCAGGGAGGAGTTGTGCAATGCGCTGTGACTTCTGGAATGTCAACTTAGTTGGGTGACTCGTGTAAAGAGTGGGACGCAAGGAGCACACGGAATTCGTATTCCACCAAATCTTGTTATTATCTTCTCCTTTTCTCACCTTTCTTTTTCTGGCCATCCGTCTTGAGCACGCGCCTTCCTTTAACTTAAGACGTGGCTTTTATGAGTGCGACGGAGACAGCTATACCGACAGTGTATTTGTAAAAGAGAGAAGCGGGGTGGTGGTGGTGCCCCTGGGAGGTTCTGGGTTCGACACTTCGTCCGGAACGTGACTTGGTCCATTCGAGACTCTTTTATTGCAAAGCCAGCAATTTAAGAGTAAGAGCTGGGAATCCGAGCCGCAGGTGACCCAAATTAGGGCTTTCAAGGAAATCTAACGAGATCTTGCGTGTCGTTATCGTGATTAATTTTAAAGCGTGGCGGTATAATTCGAGGGAGCTTTCCTGCAAAAAATAACGTGCACTACTATCTCAACCTTGACGCTAAAAAAAAAAAGTTTTGAAATTGCCATTTACAAAGTAGGAAGCTGTGCAATGTTCATTTTCATTTTTTAACCGTTCCATGGGCATTAATTTTGTAGCGATGTGATACGGGTGCGCGGCGAAAAGTAGAATCGCGGGTATTGCGTGGTCTGAGTCGACCTTCCTGGAAAGGGTAAATCAAACGGATCCGAGGGTGTCTTTTGATCACGTCCGCATCTCCACATGAGAGGACGAGGCTCGCGCCACATTAGAAATACAAGTGGACCGACGAATCAGGAAATAATGAATAATTCAAAGCAAGAATTCGCACACGTGCTAATTACACTAATTTACTCCCCTCATCTTCCTGATAAAGTCGTCTGCGGTGCGCAGCGCACCCTCGCGCCCACGCCGCCCCTGCACCCCCCCCTGCCCCCCACCTTGCGCCTGCAGCGCCCCTCGGCCAAGAACACCGCCAAATTCAAATCGAGTTTCAAACGGAAACACAAATCTACGGTTCTCAAAAGGACAAAAGAGAAATGGCGGCAAGCTTTATTGTTAAGACTTTTTTTATGCTGTTTCTATTAAAGACCAATCATTTCTCCTGGAATTATGCGATAACTGTTTCTGTGTTCCGATCCAAACTTCCGGGCTTTAGGTGCTATTGAGTGCCGTGAAGTAGGAAAGTTAACTTAACCCAAAAGAGCCCAAAGTATTTGGAGTAAAATTTAGCTTGAGAGAAGTTAGAAGGATTTTTTCCAATAAAATACGAAGTTTTAAGCTTAGAAAAACGCGTAAATTACGAACCCATAACAGCCCAAAGTCTTTGGAGTGAAATTTAGCTTAAGAGAAATTAGAAGGATTTTTTTTTTCACCCATGTACGCAATTTCAAGCTTTGGGAAATGCCTATTGTATTAAATTTTAGGTTTCCTTAGGGGTGATATATTTTAAATTGTAACAATACTGAACTAAAAAGATCGTCTAAAATATTTTTTTCTTTTGTCGAACGGCATCACTTGGCGGGAGTGGGTTAAATTTCAGGTTTCCAGAGGAGTGATAATTTTTAAATTGTGACACAACTGATCTGAAAATATCCTCAAAAATATTTTTTTCTCGTACCGAACGGCATCGCTGGGCGGTAGTGGGTTAAAACGGACCATGGTGTAATTGGTCGTAAACCGGACGAGGATATTCCTGGTGTGGAAAACGTTGACAGTACTGCAAGGTTTCATGGAGATTCAGTGGAAATTCGATGAATCTCTGAGACTCTCAATGATTCAAATTTTGAGTGTTTAAAACGAGATGTCGAAGAAAATCTGATAGACACAAGATTATCTTTATTTGGTACACTATGTAGCGGAACTATTTTGCTGTGCACCCAAAGCTGTTTATCAGCACAACCGTCTGTTTGTGTCTTATGCGAAGTCTCTCGCTGCTACCGCACGTCTTTTGAAGGTCTGGAGGAAGCTATCAAGTCGTCTGAAAGCAGGAAGCATTTCCGATGGAACATCGCTCCGTGCCGCGTTGCGCCTCTTCGCGTTGTCGGGGCGGCGGGGCGGCGGGGCGGCGGCGGCGGGGCGGCGGCGGAGCGGTGGTTGGCCGGAGGACAGAGGGGCTGCCAGAGCTGGAAATGCAGCGCGTTATAAATTTCCAAACAAACTTGGAGAGTTGAATATTGGACTTTCCCCGTCAAGATGTTTCCGGAAAGGTCTATTTTCGTGGGTACTTTCTCGGCTACACCTGTCTTACAGTCGCCTCGTAAACTTTTAAGGTTAGGAACGATAAATTTCGACCGCCCAAAGTAAATTCTCCTCAGCCAATTTGTAGTTTCTGTAAGAGTGCGCAGACTTGCAGAAATCTTTTTCTCAGGTATCCTTTGATAAGAAACTGTAATTTTGGTTGCGTCTAAGGGTCACGTTTTTTTCCTAAACACGATTTTTGCACAAGGAAAAACTGCATTTGTGAAGTTTTCTAAAAACAACTAACAAAGATGTTATCGTTCCCTAGCCAATCCGGCTGTCGCATTCTTTAGTTGTATTTACAAATGTTTATTAAACTTTACAAATCTTCTTTTTTCCGTGATGAAAACAATCCTCTATCACTTTTGCGTTTTAGAAGAAAAGGATGTTGTAATC
>Ga0058701_10001587_pt1 | contig 16366 bp, 11 predicted proteins | sample AgamicOrMae_FD_97039 | JGI IMG/M metagenome (GOLD analysis project Ga0058701, IMG submission 97039) | Agave microbial communities from Guanajuato, Mexico - Or.Ma.e | ecosystem: Host-associated > Plants > Phyllosphere > Phylloplane/Leaf | place: Guanajuato, Mexico | collected 2012-06-04
AAAAAAAAATCGTCTGCTTGGACAATATACCAACCTCTGCAATCTGAAGGACATGTAATAACTAGCTTGAGCCGTTCGTAATAAGAACTTTGCAGAGTTAAAAACGTTGTGGTAATAGTAAAACTCACTTTTCTTGCGATTTTAACAAACACACATGTAAAAATACGAAGAACAGTTGTTTTCTCAATTTAAGCCAAGGGGTTGGCAACGGCGACACTAGCGCAACTAACGGTGGGTCCTCGAAATAAAGGTCACGTGACCACAAAAATAAGAGCGCCGGAAGTCCCATTTACGCCGACACCCCCTGTTAGAAACGACGGACCAATCGGCGATCCGTCGGAAAACTCCACCGTCGCCACCTAGTGAGCAACTTTGGAAACAGTGGAATGTGCCGTCATTTTTGGCTTCAAACCGCTCAGCGGATTTTGGCCCGAGTGTTCTCACCGTATATTCTCTACATCGTTCTATCACTGTGGTGACACACGCGCGCTTTGTAAGCCAGCCTCTCTAGAGAAATAGACTGTAGCAACACAGAGAGTGGCCAACTGTACCACGTGACCACGCCAAGTTTTGGATCCCAACCAATCAGCGAAGACAAAAGCTGGATCCCAACGTATCAGATATGTGGAATGCAAAAGGATCATTACAGTTAACCACCCCACGTGTAACTCCAGACTCTCTAGGAACTTCGCCTCCCGTCTTCACTTCCTTAGGAAAAAGTCATTTACTTTGGGTTCAGCGAAAGTTTGGAGCTCAGGTTGTTCGAGTCACCGAGTTGGTGCCTCACAAAGGTATACGACTAGCGCTCGGAGACTTTGAAATGTTGTTAGCGCTCATTGCTATAAAAATGACAGATGACAACGGAAAACCGTCGCAGTGGTTTTTAGATAAGAACTATTTACGAAGTAAGTGTTTTTAGAAGCAAAGACATAAATATTCTTTTCTTGATATTACATCGATACGAACGCATACCCAAATTAAGCAACTTGGGATGTCTTAATTCATCGCTTTAAAGAGTTAAAGCAGGTGCAATTTCCTCCGTGAACTATTATGCTTGGAGTTATTTGCAACCTTGATTAAGAAAAGCTTACACCAAATGTCAATTTTTTAATTTAAGATCGTTCGTAAATTTATGCCGTTCGAGGATTATTTTCAGACATCGCTAAATAACCTGCATATGCTAACATTAAGCCATTATAAGCAAGTGTGGGAGTTACTAAGTAAAATAGGCTTACTCGCTTCTGATATTCCACACTTCTTGAATGTTTAAGAAAACTCAAGCTAGAATGAAGGCAAATAATACCCACCAATAAATTTAATTTCACGTCTTTTTGTTTCATCTGTGCCTCAACATCCTGTGCTTTGCAAGCTTGTATTGTTTTAGACTAACAATAAGTATATAATTAAGGGGTTGCAATGCTAAACAATAGTTCTTACTAAACAAATGCTTTGTTCAAGATATATTCCATGAATTTTATTCTTTTTTATGAAGATAGTTGAGGTGAAAAGGGTAAAAGATACATTGGTAGATAAACTAAAATGAGATGTGAGGATGACTATAACAATAATCGCAAAATGCCCATAAGGACAACAAGGGAATTATACCCTGACCATGACCAATAGGCACGCTTATAGTAAATACACTCTCTTTATCGAACCAGCAATGTTTATAAATATTTCCAGTAAAAGCAGCTAAGGCAGGATGTTAAAAAAAAACACCCATCCCATCTATTATTTTGTTAAGGAAAACAGGTGTTTGTACCCCTTTTGTGAGGCTCACACTCAACGTATCGGCATCGGCATATACGACGTGTCTATGGAAAGAAAATGATAAGCACCACCTGTCTCAACTATTGTAATTTTCATTCATATCGATTAAGGTTTTAAAAAACGTCAGAAACTGCGAAACAAATCGCCGTAAAGGGATAAGCTTTGGGGAAATGCAACGCAATGGAGGGGGTATATGGGCATATATCACAGACCATGGTGTTCGACATACACAATTTAAAACTAAAACAAATAAACAGTTTAAGAGAACCAAATTCTATAACAACAAATAACATCAACAACAATAAAGGTAACAAATGTCTTCAGGTGTCTTTTCTATTCCAAAATGCGAGTACGGTCATTTTATATTCGTCCATGACGTTTGGCGCCGCCACTGCACAGAACGGGCGAAGCCCGAAACTATGCAGACATCCCGCTCTGCGGATGAGGGGCGAAGCGGGCGCAGCCCGCTCGTAATCACTGACTGAGATAACTGTTCGCTGCTTCATACAGGCCATTTTTGTAAGAATAGCTTACAGTAGAGAAGCAACTCATTTACCTTAACAAAATAAACCCAAAATTGCCCACTAAAAATGTAAACAAATGAAAGTGTCAGCTCACATCAGGCGAACAGAATGACATAAAGCAATGCTGCCAGACAAACCTAACAAACTAAATAACTTAGCCGGAGTATACGCTGGCGATTTTCAAGGAACATGGTGAAAAAAAGGAAATAAAAACGCATTTCTCTCCACACAATAATAATAAAAAATAATTATAAATGCTTGTCATGAAGCGTTTTTATCTTACGCTGAAATACAATTTTGATCGGGTCAGGCTGTTCAGTCGCCAGTCTTACGCCCCATGAAAGTTCAATAACATAGCGACCCGGAAGTACAAAGATAGCACATAAGGATCCGCAGGGGTTCAATACTTCCTGAAATAATGGTGTCGCGTATCATGCATCTAAAGCCGGTGATTCGTAGAATAAAAATAATCTTTAAAAAAATATTGTTTATACTTCCTGTACTGAAAATTAAGAACCATGTCAATCAAAAAAAAAGCTCATTTGAATTCTTTAGTTTCGTATATGGCTAATAATAAGTTCAAGAATCACGAACACTAACAAAAATAAAAATATTAAAATTATGGCTTGATCATTAATCCATTAACATTCTCGATCATTGATACAGGTCTATCCATCATACATACTCAATGACCTAAACAGTTTTCATACCGATACCTCAACTCAGATAGTCATTATTGTGGGGAAGCCCCAATTTGGAGAAAGCGAAAAATGACGACATACAAAGGAAACTTCTCGACGATAAAAACCGGAATCATTAGGAAATGCTCACGAGTCATGAAGACGTGAACCCATCTACTTGAGTATTTAAATAGATTTCATTGACTTAACTTGGAATCGACTATCTGTACCGGCAAGGTCATGCTCAAAGCAGGTAGTTGACCGCAAGGAATGTTTATTATTTGTGTCGTCTGGGACTCAAGCACGCAGTTGCCGGCTCTGTCAATTTTCCCAATGACATAAAGGACTCTTGCGTGCAAAGTATCGAGAAATGCAAGGTGTTCTTACTCAATACATTTGGAAGAAATGCTTGTTTGCACTTAAAAAGATCGCAATATCAACTTCTCGTCCTCTGCCACAGTTTAAACATTTATTCTAAGGATTAACGACAAACGCAAGAGAGAGGTTAGGTTGCTTAATTGTGCCTCGTGCCTTTTTTGGGCGCGATGTTCAGGATCAATGCTTTATGTATTATTTCCATTTTTTGTTTTAACGATTTCCGATTCGATAGTGTAAGTGATCAGTTTAAAAATTCGAAAGTATGAGTGCCTCACCGGTTCACTTTTCAGATTTGCAACGGATCGGCTATATTCTTCATGAAAGATAGAATAGTAGATTTACGGTCAATAACTGAGAAGTGATTTTTAAAAAAATGTTGGTATTGGCAGTCTCAAAAGTATTGATCGCTCCAAATTTTTGAAACCTCCATAACTTTGAAACGGAGGGAGATACGCCAGAAAAGCACGGTATAAAATCGTTAGATTTTTAAGAGATCTATCAACATGAATTTGGTTATTTTGTCATCTCTTTCTGGTCCAAAGTTGCAGAGATTTGAAAAAAATGCTGCGATCAACACTATGAGACTGCTAATACTACTAATGTGCTTCAATAGAAACCTAGCCCCGCACTTCTGTCCCTTTGAATAGTGTTTGCTTACCTCAATTCAAAATAACCTAAAATCTCTCGTCAGCTATTTACTGTGCCCAGTGGCAAAAGTAATACTCCTTCTCATATTTTTTCAAACCTCTTTAACTTGAAAAAGGGAAGAGATACTACAAAAAGAGAGCATTCTATCAAGTCGATAGATAGAGCAAATATCTATAGAATTCATTGCGTGCTCTTTTGTTGTTGGTCTTTTCATTCGCCATTAATGGTTTCAAAAATTGAAGGGACTAAAACCTTTGCCACTGATGGTACAACATGCAACCTAAAAATTTAAAGGCAAAAAATATAGCAATGTAAAGACAGCTGTAAATTAAAAAAAAAGAAAGAAAAGAAAAAAAGTGAAATTTCTTTTGCAGATTTGAATTGCGTACTGCAATGGACCGGAAAGGCGAACGGCGGGGCGCCTTCTACGAGCCGCCTTCTTGTCTGAAGAAGACCAGTTCTGAGATCATCAGCGAGGCCCGCGCTGCCATAATGGGGGGCGGTGGGCCTTCGGGCCTCCAAGTGGGCCTTTCGGCCTGTCCCGCCGCGGCCGGCGCCGCGACAGCGGCGGCCGTGCGGCCCGTCAACACTAAGCGGCCGTACACACCGAGGGACAGCCAACGGACGCTTTTCGGCCGCCCGGCTGGGCCACACATCCCCCACAGACCACCAAGTTCTTTCAGGTATTTCTTGTAATCAAAAAAGTGTTGTTACGAAAAGGAACCTCTTCATAGGTAACTAAAATATTTTTTCAACATTGTGTGTACATATATATACATACGGCATGTAAGTAGGGCCCTACTTACATGTATATGGTAAGAATAATCTTTTAGTTGAGCTTACAAATAAACAAACAACAGCTACAAAAGCCTATGTTGGATAGATGGAACTGACTAATGCCAGGGTAGGTTTATAACATTGGTTTTTAGCGCAACAACGGAAGTAAAATTTACGTATACATGAAAAAAAAACGTCGCTAAAAGTCTGAAAACGGCAAACCAGTATCAAACTTTAGCAAACCAACCCTCCTCAATAATCCCCGCCCGTCTATAACAGTGATTTTTATTATTTTTTTGAAATCGTATATTTGCTGAATTAACGTATTTTTCCGACAAAATTAATGATTTTAATTACTTTTTTTAAAGAATATTTTTTCTTGTTTTACGGTGGAGTGTTTTTTTTTGGGGGGGGGGCTCGATTGTTTGTAGTAGTTATTGTAAATATTGAGATTTCTTTGATCCGATGTCTAATGTAAAAGTGGCTTGAATTTCAGAAAGTTAGCTTTTCTTTTAGTGTTGCCTCCATACAGACACATGTATTTCTGCTCATTTTCAGGAGCCTGGAACAAAAAAACTAAACGGTCGAAGTTCTTCCAACTTGAAAGTATGATGTGGATACATGTTCTAAACCTAACCGTAGGTTTCCAGATCTTTGTCTTACTTTGACAATTCCGCTGAAATAACCTTAAGGGATCTAACAACACGAACATGGCATTATAGGGCCTTCCTCCGGTTCCTCCTTTTCAAAAATACTTCTGCTCCAGCAGCAACTCTTTTTTTTTCGTGAGATATTGCATCACTAACTGCATCCCTCCCAACCTTGTGGTTGTTCTAGCCTGAGGTACCTCCAAAACCAAGATAGTTTCGATGGAATGGACTATGCACTGCCCGGGAGGAAGGCATCTTACCTTGGTCCGATGCTGGGGCACAGGGAACCCGCTGATCCTCTGCGAGGTAAGCACTCTTTGTATTACCAGGGTAAATGGAAGTTGTTTGTGGTGCGTATGGTGAAGGCAGGCATTCCCCTGAACAGGCCATCTTCCAGAGGACGCTCCTTTTCCCGGCTGGGCCCGTCTACCATCCATCTCCTCACTCTCCAAACTGCGGACAGGCAGGGGCCGGGCGACGGCAAACTTTCTCGCCAATCGTTAGTTGGCTTTTGTAGTAGACGAGATTCCTAATAACTCCAGTTTTACACCAGCGATTATTCCAAAGTCAGATTCAACCACCCTTTCCCATGATCCCCACTATCAGTACTGAAAATTCTCCCCCGTGCTTCGGTTGCACTACTGCAATGGTTGTAAATACAGCGGAATGTCTCGTAAGCCCCAACGAGGTGACGGGGAATGGGCAACGGTAAAGGAGAGAAAGAGGGACAACTGCGACAAGCAGGAGTGTCCGTGTTGTTTTGACTCTCCTCTTTCGCGTGGTCAGCGAACGAGTCCATCAACCGCTCTATTTTCTCTTTTCCTTTGAAGATCAATAGATTGAGCCGAGATTCCACTGTACTTTACGACAAATATGCAATACCTCACTTGTATATAGCTTAGCCTGTAGACCATGCAAAGACGTAGTTTTTTTTTAAAAAAAATCCCTAGTCGAAGGATACATGCATATACATCGTTATGAATGACCCTTTACGGATACGTCTGTACTAGCAGTTTCAAAAGCATTGATTGCTCCAGCCTTTTCAAACCTTTGTAACTTTGGCCTGACTGAAAAGATATCGACGAAAAAGACAGACTAGTGTTAATATAGACCTCTTGAGGATCTAGCGGTTTAAAGCCGTGCTTTTGTGGCGTATCTCACTCCGCTTCGAAGTTATGGAGGTTCCAAAAAAATTGAAGCGATCAATATATTTGAGACTGCTAGTACATTCTATGGACAATGACGATATGCATATGTGCATAAAGCCATCATTATTATATGCATGGGTATTTCCGCGTGGTTTTCCGCAAATTAAGAATAGAAAATTCATGTCCATAAAAAGGATGGACATCCATGTGGTTATCCATAGAAATCATGCAAATTCGTGTGGATAGCTACTTGGACTCTTCGACCCGGGATGCTGGTGCGGTAGCCGCAGAATCTAGTTTTTTTCTTGTTTTACGTTCTCCCATCATTTTTTTTTCTCTTAGCAACAACTTCGATTCATTCCTTTTTTTCTCTGCTTCTGAAGACAGTTGTTACTTGCATCAACTGTTCAGCAATATTTGCGATATAAAAGGAACAAAAAAAGTTTTGTGGTTTGAGAGCTACCACGCGCGGTTAAAGTTTGTAGCGAGAGGTATTCAGTCTTGTAGTTAGATCGCTTTCTCCACAACATCGTCAGTCTAAGAATTTGGAACAGTCACTTCACATGAAAAACGCCACGATTAGCAGACTTTTGTTCACCAGCCACGGAAGAGAATAAAAGCGTGCGAATATATCAAGTAACACAGGCATCAATGTGCGGTCAGACATTTTGTCGTATTAATTTCACGAATCGAGGCACGGGTGTTTGTTAGTAAACCTTTGGTTGTAGGTATTACAACTCTCGGGACTACATTTTCGCTATTGACACATTAATAACACTTTCTACGTGATCATTCGTTCTATTTAAGAATAAGAGAAGGGGGGAAAAAGATGATTTGAGTCTACTGAACTAAAGTGCAACTTATACCAAATAACATACATATTGATTAACTTTTTTGTGATTAATAAGACTGTCAAGGCAGGCGCTAGTTCGGCCGCCCTTCACCAGATGGCGCTGCTAAGATGAGTGTTAAATATGGCGGCCGCATTGCCGCTGTGTTGCATCCTTATTTTAGCAAAGCCACCTGGCGTCAAGCGACCGAACTAGCATCTGCCTTAAAAGCCTCATCAGGCTTACTCATCGTCATTTTTTTGGATTTATTGGAAATATACCTGATTAGACTTTGAATAACACTTAATTCCTGCACTGAAAGTTAGATTAGTTGGTTGTCCTCAGGCTGTTTAAATCAAGGCGCTTTCTCGTTTGAAGTTGCAAAAAAGATATTGGACTTTGCCATTTCTTAGACGGCACGTTTTGTATATTTGACATAATGAGAAGCCACCTTTTTGCATACGTACAGTACGTAACACCCCCTACCTCGCTGGAAGTGCTCTTCGTTACTCGGATTTGCTTCTTCTTGCAATGCCTAGCCAACGTCACCTGGCTTATTGCATGTCTTTGTGTCGGCGTCCGCCTTAAATAACCTTGTTTATAACCGAAATTTATAATATTAATAGAAAAAAAGAAGAAGCAACAGCAGTTACTTAATTGCTTTGTATATTTTTATTGGCGGTATTAAAGATAAAGGTGAAGTGGCACTCAATAACTGATAAGTATTCGTGGCGGATTATACATGAGCAATTACGAAAGATCCCAACTGAGGCTTTTCTGCCGGCGGCTGTAAGTGGCTGTCATGAGACAAGTGAGGCATATCATGTCATGAGACAAATGGTACCAGCAGTCAATAAAGTATTGCGCGCTTCAATTTTTTTGCACCTCCGTAACTTCGAAACGGAGAGATATACGTAAGAAAATCACGAAATAAAATCGTTCGATCTTCAAGAGATCAATGAATTTGATTTTACCTTTTTGTCGTACTGTATCTCGCTCCGTTCCAAAGTTACGGAAGTTTAAAAAAATTGGAGCGCGCAATATATTTTTGACTGATGGTACAAAGACGGCGAGGCATATCGAAGACCGCTGAGAAGAGGCGGCCAAAACATCGGTGAGAAGAGGAAGCAGTGACGCGAAGATTCCGATAGCCAAGGGAGAAGGGGAGGGGGGTAGTGAAAAGGTGCGGCAACAAAGTGGAGCAAAAGGACGGCAGATGCGGATTTCACGTTTAAACCTTGGATTATGTTTCCAAGAACACTGCTGCGAAAAGTGCTCGCACAACTGTGATGAGCATTATCAACATAATTAGCAGAATGGAGTAGCAATAAAAACAATCGACACATCAATTAATTGGACACTTTTTCCTTTTTTTTCATATCATCGCTTACAACAACAATTTGTAAGCAGTTTAACTAATGCCATGCAAGCCAAATCATGTGCTATTTTCAGAAGAGACATAGTTTGGTTTTTAATTCGAGTATGACACCTTCACAGCAGCTTATTTGCATGATTTCTATCGGTGCACTCGTTTGCAATTTCTTTGTTGCCTACTTGGGCAGCATACGGATCACCGTTTTGTATGTTGGAGACCAGCGAGGTTTTGATTCAGAACCACAGAATTTCGTGATTTTCAGTTCCAGAAGAACTCGAATCAGAGGACTCGGCAGGAGCTCGCACTGCAGCCGCAGCTACGAGAAAAGCCTACAGCAGTCCTAAGGAAAAAACTGAACAGCTAGGCCAACCTAACGATGCGTTCGGTCCACCAATTTTGGTCGACGAGTCCTCAGTCCACGGTAATGAGCTAAAATTACAATGGACTACTTGCGCGAAGTTTCAAAGTGGCGCAGGATATCGGTAGTCATTTCCGGATAAGCGGAATATGGCGGTCAACTGTTTCCGTTTCGCCAGACTTTGGTTCTCAGCGGCCTGACTTTAATTCTTTGTCAAGGTTGTCTATTTCACACAAAGTGAAAATTCTTCGCCGTGTACCAAAAATACTTAAGTTTTAATTTATACCTTGTTGTATTTACATCGCACAATGCAAATCCGCCGAGAGCTGTTAAGCGATGTGAACGTGGAGGGGGGGAGCAAATGCCGGTTACAGCTTCGGTGGCTCAGCGGCGGCCATATTCCGCTGACGTCGCGCAAGTCCCAATCCAGTAAAATACCTAAGCATTGGGGCAAGTTGTCCACGATTGCTTTGGAACATTTGCCAATGACTATGTTCTTCCGCAGCTGATGGCATCATGATCGACAACAATCTTCCTGGATGCACTATCGATGGTATTCTACAAGAGCTTGTTCTCATGTCAGGGAAAGGTATGTAACGTGTATGAGCAGCGGCGAGTCAAAACTGGGTGTCGTGAACCAGCTTTAAAAGAAAATAAAGTAAGACGGGTTAATCGACTCAGTAAGATGGCCATCACAGCCGATTACGATTATACTTTGATGCTAAAAGATCAATATGAGACGTACACAGTAGGTTCTCTTGGCTACTTTTTTTCTTCCATTTTACAGGTGATAACGATGCCGATGTTCTTATTCTTATTCGTCGTTTATACTCGGCGTTGCGACGTAACCAGCTCGGGAAATATTCCAACGTAGACGAGTCTCCAGATGATAATAAAGGCTCAGCGCGACAAGCTCGGCTGTCGAAAAAGGGGAAAGCTCACATACTTAAAACGTTGTATCGATTTGTAGATCGGCAGAATGATGAACTTCTCCTGGCGATAGCGAGAATAGTGCTCCTGGTAGGTCATTCAGGAACAGCGAAGAATGACAATCATAGGAGTTCATGCAGATTCTAACAAACCGTTGATGCTTGCAGCTCAAGGCTACTGGCAATAATTTGGCCGGTGCCTGCAAACTAGTTTTTAAAGTTTCCCGGAGTGATAAGAACGACGCAATGTTCATCGACAGCAATATTTTAGGTAAGAGATTATGAATGCACAAACCCATACATCTCTAGAGTCAAGCATTATGATAACCAAGAAAAGAGCGGCAATAAAAAAATAAAGAAGAAAAAAAGACGGAAGAGTGAACAACGAGAAGGCTATATCAACTCCTAAGCCATTCCGCAGTTAGGTTTTCAATAAGCTCTCTGAAAAAATAAAAGGGTTGGGGTAGATGTTGGAAACTTCCATTAAGAAGGGGAAAGTAGCGAGTTTTCTTCTTTTGCAGATCTGTTTATGGAGGCGTTGGGTCGCGCCAGCCCTCTCGAGGATGCGGAGGCATGCGTCTATGGGTACGGCGCTCTCAAATTCCTAACGATGAACGTTGTCCTACTCAATAACTTACTCCGTTTGGGAGCTTTGGACCTGATGGTCCTTCACCTAAAAATCGTAGCGGCAGCGGTGAGTTCTACTTGTGTTCACAGCTTCCAATAACTCGTCTCCTAATAATGAATGTCACTGGAACAAATTGCAGAGGGCAGAGGGTGGTCGAATTCCCGAGCAGACAAACCACGCGGTATTCCAGTTAACGGGCGCCCTCCGAAACGTAGCCGGCGAAGAACGCGCTCTTCCGTTACTTGTATCCCGTGGTGCCATCGCGGCACTTTGCCGAACTATGGAGCTGTTTGCGGGAGATCTTGATCTTATCACTAATATAGCACGAACTCTGAGGTAAGCCATTTGATTTTAGATTTCCTGTTTAAGTATAACCGAGATGCCCACAGATGCAGCTACCTTTGCTATTTCTCACACCTCTTCAGTTTTCTCCATTTACCGCTTCACGTCCAGATTGTTTTCGTCCCCACATGAATGTGAATGGTGCCATCTATACAGCTCGTTTCTGAGAATGTCCTCTGCCTCTGCGGAGCAAAACACTGAAAGTCCACTCTGTGTAATGATTCTGTGATCTTACCACTTTCTTTGCAGTATCGTCTCAACGAGCGAGGAGTGCTGCCAGGCCCTGGTGGAATTCCCTGGGTGTGTTCCGCTCATGGCAAAGTTGTTAGAGAAGTATCCTGGCCGACAGGACATCGTTGTTCGTCTTGGGTACGCCTTAGGAAACCTGCTGGCATACAGTGACCAATCGCGGTTATTAGTAAGTATCTACAGACATGCTTCATCTATACATCTACTTGATTGTACAAGTTGTATCTACTTACAAGTTGTTCCTGAATGCTCACAAGACCTCTGTTCACAGATGCTGGAGTCAAACAGTGCTATGGATTCCCTGTTGGGTGTCTTGGCCCTTTATCTAGAAAAAGACTTACAACAGACCGACTCCCAAAACCCGACCAACAGAAATCAAGGGAATCTCGCTGACCAATCAATCGGCTCGGATGGCTCAATAGAGGATGTTATAGTCAAGGTAAGACTACAAAAAGAAAATTGCTGGATTGGAGAATCAAACTGGGAAACTACATATTTATTTTTCATATCTCAGATATACTGTCTAATGATGCAATCATATCTTATTATAGATGATTCGCATAATTGCCAACATGTGTATGAATGCCGAGGTGGGGTACATGCTTTCGTGCAACAAGACTGCTGATGGTCGGGAAGTCACCGAGCAAAATCGAGTAAGTCGCCCAGAAGAGGGTGACACCGTTTTGGACCTCCACTGTACTATGAATACCGGTATATAAACTGAGGACTTTTGTTTCCAGAACGGTGAAAGAACTCTGGACCTTCTTCTGACAGTTCTTCAGCGGAAAACTATTCAAGAAAGTGGTGAATTGGTACTTTCGGCCCTAAGTACTCTAAACAATCTATCCTACTACCCTTCTGGCGACGAGCCCTCAGTATTTCAGTCTCGGCTGGCAGAACTTTCAAAAGGTTCGTAGTCTTGACGAAACTCGCATTCTTTTTGTTTTCAGAGGGTGACTTTCGTATTGTCTATCACTTTTCCAGCTCTCAAATCACTTTTAAGTACTAACGAAATAGAATGTCTGGTAGAGACGACGAAGGTTCTAGGAAACGTCACTCGCTGCAGGATGGCACGGGACATACTTTTGGAAACTGGTGGTAAATAGACAAAATAGGTACCGCACTGTTGCTGCTATTTATCGAGAATAAGCCAATGGTTCCCTCTATTTACTTTGTTTAGGTCTAGAACAGCTCTTACTCTTCTTAGAAAGTAATAACACGGAGTTATTGAGCACTACTACCGGAGTTTTGATCAACATCATGGCGGACAGAGACAAAAGAGAGGCTTTTCAAAGGACGGATGGCGTTGGAAGGTACGTATCCAGTGATTTGGCTTCATTACATATACCAAAATATTTTTCGATTAATTTTGACCCAAATAATATAAAATAATTCAGCTCATACTTAGGGAAAGAAGTTGTAATAGCATGCGAACTGCCTCTGAGGATTCGGGGAAAGCCCGTACTATCTCTTAGGAGGTTTGCCTTTGAAAAAAAAATAAAAAAAAAATAGTGAAGTTGAACGAACGATACGTTCATCGAATGAATACATCGAATTATAAAACAGCTTTAAGGAATGTCTCTCGTACATTTTACGAACGAAATTTATCTTAAACTGTTTTGTAAGGACGGCCTAAAATAGATATACGAAAGGTTGTGACGACAACAACATAACATATATATATACACCTATATTCATCCCATTGAGACCTTGAGACGAATGAGAAAGGGGGTCAGAACCATCACGATCTCCAATCTAAATGTTACTCCAAATGATTGAACTTTTTTCCCAATGAAATGCGAGTTTGGTAGTGGCCTTAAAAGATAGATGATCTTATCTGCGTTAGTCATAAATATAGACTGAAAAATATGTTAATATCATGGCTATCACCGCTAAACATTTAATTACCTTTCACGTGAGATTTACAACATAAAAAATATACTGCCGAAACCCGGGATCGAACCAGGGACCTTTAGATCTTCAGTCTAACGCTCTCCCAACTGAGCTACTTCGGCTTATATTTAAAATTCTTGTTGTGGTCTCAAAAGATTAATTAACCAATGAATATTTCAACGACGAACTGGAACTGACCGCCAAAGGCGAAGATTGATTGCATCCCCCTACTACCCCTCCCCCCCAAAAAAAATCTGTACTGATGCAACAAATCTGTGCTTGCAGAACTGTAATTTATTTGTTTTAAATTGGATCACAATGTAGGCTAGGTATGAAAAATTTAAAACCACAGCACTCTACAAACCTTTGAAATGAAATAAGTGAAGAGATTCAAGTACTGTTCTAAAGCGGGTAGTAATAAAGTAAGCGGGGAGAAAACAATGATTATGCAGTAACCCGTTCCTTATATTAAAAGCCTTTTGGTTTCAGTCTATAAATGCTCTCCCAACTTACTTGTTAGCTATGTCGACTAATAAAATGAAGAACTGTTTCGTAGGTTGGTGTCAGTACTTCAAAGAGCGGAAGGTGACTGGCCGTTGGCCAGTTTGGTTTGCCAGGTTCTGTGGAATTTCTGCGTCGACGCTGTTCATATCGACGGATGGCTAGGACCGGCTCACACCAGTACTCTTTTAGGGACACTCGTCGACTACTTAGGTAACCAATGGATATACTGCACTACCCAGATTTTGAAGTACGGAACACTCATAGTCACTTTTCAACTGGAAGCGGATGCCATTGAATCCACATCCAACATAATAAGCCTATTGAACCTATCTCATAAATGTAATAGTTACTGTAACTCTTTCCCCTCTAAAGGAAAAGTTTACGTTCAAAATCAGCTCTCTTTTCATTTATTTATTTATTTTTACATTTCATTTTCTGGAGATAAGCAGAGACCATTCAAATGTATTTTATATCCCTACCTTTCGCGCTGATATCTGCTTAAATTCCTCTAAAATTATCGATGTCCAGTCGAATTATTCAACAACTTATCAGCAAGTTTACTTGCCCCGTGTCCGACAACCTTGGAGATACCCAATAAAATCGATTTCCAGCACGATATCCGTAGTGTCGATTCGCACGGATATTCCTTCGGCTGTCGCTGGTACGGATATATCCAAGCGCAAAATTTACAACGGGTGTTCGTCGTCGCACGGATGATTTGGTTAGAACATACGTAATTTTTTAAGGATAATTTTTCGGATATGCACACGAAAAGTTCTATCATGAATGTTGAAGTCCATTTCGAGAAAGGGGAGATTTTGCGAGATGAGTGCCTTCATTTTGTTCACGCAATTCTATTCAGACATTCCCTTCTGTGGTACTTATTGCCCTTCAGATGAGGAACGCCAGTTTGATGAAGGGGACGATACGTCGGCGAATTTCCAGCAATGGGAGGAATTCGCCGTCATAGCGGCGGATTTCGTTGAGAAAATCGAGTCTTTTCTGGAGAAAAGCCGCAAAGACGCGAATAATCATTGGCCTCCGAACACCAACACCACAGGTACCGGTATTGACAAATCTCACAGTCAGCGCCCATCTCTAACAAGCTATTTTTATTAGCTAATCAAGCAATGCATGCACATATTTCCAGGTGTACTTGAAGACTTGTCATCGAATTTATCATGATCACCTTACAACGCGCTAACTTGTAGAAGATCGTCGTAAGGGTCGTTTGCAAAAGTGCATGGCAACGTTGTCTAACAGTTACATTATAATTAGACAGTCTAATATTTGAAGCAATAACGCCCGAAAGCAACACGGTTTACTATTGTTTTTTTATAGAGAGTGTTTTTATTGTAATTTTTTATGAATAGAATCAATAATTAAACTGCGAACTTGAGTTATTTCGCTATTTAGTAATATTTATATTGGTCATTGAAAACAGATTTTTTTATGATGTAATAAAAATCTTGTCAAAGTCATCCACTTTATTTAATCAGTTCCCGCAAGTACATTGACGCAAGAGATAAATAAAAGATCTTAACTGAGATAATCCTCAAAACGTGACACAGTTCAACATAATAAAGGACTGTTTTCAATCTCAGGACGCTATAATCGTATTTCAAATCGGAAAAACCATTTCTAACGCCATAAAACTGTACACTTTTTCTGTCAGTGGAAAACGTTGTTACGTTAAACACAGAGTATTCCACATCTTTAAGTCTCCTTACATTTAAAACAGCTCAAACATCCCTACTTTCCCAAGGTTTACGTCTGGTTGTGTGTAACTAATATAAAGTTTGCATGTGGTAATATCTATTTTCAAAGCAAAATATTAAGAGTATAATTAAAAGATTCCCCAAGATAAACGACCTTTGACTTTTCAGCTATTACTAAAAAAAATTTGAATTTTTGAAGGTGTCTACATGAACAAGACGCAAAGAAGCAAGGGTCACGCCCTCGCGATAATTCCTCGTTCTTAACCAAATAAACCGGATGTTTCTGTGCATAACTGATACCGACTCTTGCTGGGGCCCTTCCCTTAGCCAGGCAACTTTAAATGTCCCCATAAGTCTTGGAAGACAGGTTGTTTCTCCTGAAATGTCGTTGCGTTGGTAGCTTAACGACAGCTGTTGCACATCGAGTGCACGCTCAGAACTTTGGGTTCTACTCTATGCAGGGGCAGGGACTTTTGTCAGAGCCACAGCGAATCTGCTGTGAGGAGAGTTGTTATCACCCTTGAAAAAAAAACAGGTTTCCCTTTTATTGGTTTGAATGGAACCATGACGAGGCGTTACAGCTGACAAGTGGTCAGCGTATCGGCTTGAGAATCTGGATGCCGTGGGTTCGATTCACGCTCACGATGCAATGTTCACTCCTTTTCTCTTGACGACGCCTCGTTACTAAAGAATAGCTCTGAAAACCGGTGTTAAACGCTCTCAGTGGCCGAGTGGTTAGCGTTGCTACCTAACCAGTGATGGTATCTAGAATCGGTCAGAAGATCGTGGTTCAAATCCGCGATTACATGCCGTCGGCAGCCTCAGAAAATCGCGGAGATCCTTTTAATCTGACTGGATGGGTAACACCTCGCCTTCCAAGGAACCGCTGAGTTGATGATCCACCTGCCCTCAGGTCTGACGAATCGCGCGTCACGGGGTAGCCTCTCGAACACCCCATCCCGACT
>Ga0058701_10001588_pt1 | contig 16359 bp, 23 predicted proteins | sample AgamicOrMae_FD_97039 | JGI IMG/M metagenome (GOLD analysis project Ga0058701, IMG submission 97039) | Agave microbial communities from Guanajuato, Mexico - Or.Ma.e | ecosystem: Host-associated > Plants > Phyllosphere > Phylloplane/Leaf | place: Guanajuato, Mexico | collected 2012-06-04
AACCCTAGGTTAAGTTAGGTTAGGTGTCTTGTGCCTCGCTTCGCTATCGCTCCGCTCGGCTTGACGACGGAGGGTAGCACCAAATTTAAACCAAAAGGTTGAAAACGCTACCTTAAAAAATTAGTGTTCATTGGTTTAACTGTGTCTGAAAATGCGTTTCAGTACCTGTTTGTTGAGTTGCCTTACGAGCGTGACGCACTGGGCCTCCTCCGCTTTCGAGTCGCCCTCCTCGGACTTCTCGCGCTCCTTGCGGGGCGGTGTGGTCACGGGCGTCGCCGCCGCGCCGTCCGACGTTCCCGCAGTCGTCGTAGTTGACGCAACCGGCGACGAAGAAGTCGGCGTCTGCGCTTTCGATTCCTAAAGACGATAAAAAAAGTCAATACTGTTCTGCGCTTACCAAAGAAAACACAATCAGCGATACATCTCCTCTATAAGAATGATGGATTACCTTGGAGGCGCAAACAGCGCATTCCAGGAGCTGGAGAATGGGCGGCGCAAGGGCGTCGTCCACGGAGCAGGCAGCCTGCAAGAGGAAGGGCAGCACCGCTGGGTCCCGGACGCAGTACAGCTGCCAGTTGGCGGTGCGGCTCGTGGCGATCTCGACGCACGACTTGAGCTGCTCCATGAGGCCGACCAGCGTGTCGTAGGGGAGGCTGCTCACCTCGCTGCCTTTCAACGTGTCCTGGACAGACTGCACAACAAACCATTTTAGAATACAGCTGTATGAAACGACGGCGTTATCCTCGACTGATACTTACTTTGACGTATGTGGCCAGCGAATGCAGATCTCGGAGTTGGCGGTACTTGTCTTTGTTGCCGCAGATGAACAGCAGGAGCTTGCGGACTTGGCGGCGCACGAAAGGCGTCTGCTGGGTCAGCATGTACTCGCACAGGTAGTGGTACCAAACCTTGGAAAAAATTTAACATTGATATTTTAGATGGGCGTCGTTTGGAGTTAAGATCATTTTCCGAACGGATTTTCCGGGCAAAACCGGCTCTTTGGTTTGTTTGCTACCATAGGCGATAACAACTAGATTTCCGGCTCAAAAACCACGGCTTACCTGATCAAATGCAACTGATATGGGAGGCGAGTTCTCAGCGTGTTTGTGCACTTGGTAGGGCAGCCGCAGCGCCATCTCGGTGAGAAGATGCGGGTAAGCTTCCAGCACATCGCCGGCATGGCCTTTCACGTACTGCCTCAAGAAGAACGGCGACATATCCGGTGGGGCGGCAGGAAGATGGGGCTTCAGCAAGCCGCCGCCTTGAGGCGTCTCTTCCGGCGTGACTCTGTAATCACTTTATTGTTCACGGGATGCCGGCAGGGAGAAACAGCACGAAATCCAAATTTCTACTCACGTCTTCCAGTAGGATAGGAGATACTTGAGCATAGTGAGGCAGTAGTCGATCACTTTCGAGTGGAGCAGCATAGTTGCCGTTGTCTGGGACACGAAGTTCGAACTGTCGTGGCTGCTCTTCGAGCACAACTTGGGTCGAGACATCAGTACACCTGCACACAGAACGATTTAATTTGGTATTTTGTAACGATTTAATATAATGTTGTCAATCTTCCGAGCGGGAAACTAAATTTAAGTATCACACATTCGCTTTGATGGATCCCTCCTTCCAACGTAGCTCCAGTACAAAAAGATAGGACACGAAAGGCGAAGAGGGAATGAAGAGATTTGCGGACATTTTAAGAAAAGGTTTCCGACGTAGGAACATCGTGAACTTACTTAACAAGCGCATGATAACCAGATGCACTTCGCGCTGAGGGGTTCGATGGAAGAAAACATCGAAATCGGGTTCAGCCATGTTCAGCTCTCCGATGATGAGTCCCAGAGCGTTTTCGAGGCATGCTCTGTCCTTTTCATCTTCTCCGTCCAGGTCAGACGTCAGCATTAGTATCACCTGATCCAAACGGACAAATTAAATCATAAGATTCTTTCATAATATCAGTGCTATGAAAAAAGTATAATCCTGAAATCACGTGAAAGCTTTGAATGAAGAGAGAACATAACCCTCAATTTACCTGCATAAATGGTATGGCTCTCATGCCACCGACGGTCTTAAGCTGGGGCATGTACTGGAGCAAGCGTTCCAGAAGAAGCAGGCGCAGTTCGTGAAGCTTAACAGAATTTTCGGTTTCCGGTTCGGGATCCGGTTCCGGTTCCAAGATTCCATCCGGTTCATGCGACTGTTCAAATAAAAGAAGGATTGAGTATGCAAGTCTGAGTGTGGGTTGTTAAGTTGCGAGAGCAAAAAGCTCCACCAGACGGGGCTGCGCAAACAAATTTTAAGGGTTCGAAGGAAGCTATTAAGGACGATGCTTACCACTGAGCCAGCTGGTTGCAACTGTCGCTCCTGGAAGTTGGCCGGCGCTCCTAGGGAGCTCGTTTCGCTTCTTGCTCCTGCCAGCGGCTCCTGAATGTTGTCGCCGTACGCAGAGCTTCGTCCTGAGACGTTGTGCTCGCCTGTAATGCTGTCGACGCCGCTGCCGCCGCTCTCCGATCCGGCACTGCCACCCTGGAAGCATCACGAAGTAAGTTGAGCTGTTGGAGAAATTCGAGCACGTAGGGGAGAAGAAAAGAGGAAGGGGAGGAAAGGATAGGGAGGGAAGGAAGACAAGGAAAGGAGAGGAAGGGGAAGTGAAGGGGAAGAGGGGAAGTGAAGGGGAAGAGAGGAAGTGAAGAGGAGGAGAGGAAGGGGAAGGGAGGAAGGGGAACAGACGAAGAAGAGAGGAAGGGGAGGAGAGGAAAGGGAGGGAAGGAAGACAAGGAAAGGAGAGGAAGGGGAAGAGACGAAGACGAGACGAAGACGAGAGGAAGGGGAGGAGGGGAAGGATAGGCGTAACGAGGCAGACTCGAGATAAAAGAGGACTTTCAACCAGAGATCATATATTATACTTTCAGCGAAGAGGAAAAACCCGGTTAACCGAATCGATAAAAACGCAATCCCTAGATTCAGGCACTTGTTTAAATTTAGCATTCAGCGTCTTCCAATCTGAAAAGGTCTCACGAATTGGTCAGTTACGAAGCTAGATTACACCCTTTTTTGATTTACAAAGTAATCTTATTTTGCATATTATCCTAAGAAAGAAACACTATCTTTTCCTTTGCAATATCCGGATCCTAAACCTTTGACTATTTTCAGAGGTAATCTCCATAAACAATAGAAAGTTTGAAAACGAAACAAAGTTAAAATGGGTTTATAACTTGACATTTACGACTTAACTGAGCGATCTATTTTATCTGTATTACTAAACGCGCACTTACTGTTTCACAGACAAATTAGCGACTTTTTAAAGATAAACTTAAAAAATAAGACCTGACGCTAAGGAGATACCGCATTTGAATGGGGACCCTCAAGCTGTGCGCCATTCGAGTTCATACTTAACAGGCGAACTGAACTACGATGATACATAAAGCCCTCTCCGGAAGGGGTCGGGCTTAAAAAGTATGAAAAAGGCAGGGGCAGGAACAGGACGGAGATGGTGTGCCCTGAGCAAGCCCTTCCCTTCCTAAAGAGCACCTGTTCAGCAGGTGAGGTGCGCAGAGTTGAGCCATCGGTAGCCGCGGTGGATCCCTCGTCGTCCGATCCCGCCGCCGACGCAGTCGTATCCGAATAGTGGCCTCCTTCCTGACCCTGTGATGAAAGGGCAACCTGAGCCAGGCCCTGTGCTGCCAGAACCCGTAGGCTCTGTACAGAACACAACGACTTTCAACGACTCCCACTCGAAATACCCAACATCAAATTTTTTAAAAAATGAAAAAAAAAACGCGCGCGATCGCCGATTTTACTGGCGGTAGTGGTTTTACCTATCTCTCCCAACGGATCCTACATTACCCTTAGGGACCGGGTTGGAGGAGAGGGCGAGAAGGTCTTGGGCCATGACTACTGGGAAAAATTGAGTCTCGTTTTTTTGTTCTCTTTCCTGAATGCCTTGAGGAACTTCCCGCCAAGCTGTTCCACACATGGTAATTCCAGCCAATCGCAAAGGACATGCTCTTCAAAACAAAACACGCACGCTTTCAAAGGGACAATTATAGAGTATGGGCAGAAAGAGAAAAGCGGCGGCCATCTTGAGACGGTTGAATTACAGCCTTCTTCAAGATGGCCACAGTGGACAGCGCGCTTCCCTTCCTGTTCGACATTCTAAACGAAAGCCGAGACAAGGTTCTATATTTCAATGTGATGGTTATATTACATGCTTACTAAATCATTTTTGGTACTTTCTCGAACGTAATTTCGTTTTTTAACTAAGTTTTAACTACACTCTGATCAGGATGAAGTTGCAAGTCTCTTCTTCCAAAACCACTGTGAAGAATGAATTAAGGTGACACTGCCTTGAGTACAAAAGAATAATAGTCTCATACAAGAGAAAACTTTACAAATGTACTCGTTAAAATATAGCCAAATGAGTTGCTAAAAGGCGTTGATGAAAAAAAGGAGAGAAGGGTTCAAAAGGGAGGAGGAATCTACTACGATCCACTCACGGGTGAAAATCAAAACATGCTTTTAAATGGTCTCACTTTCAAAAGAAAAAAACTCTCAAAGAAACGCACACGATAATACTTGGGGCAAAAACTTTCATGAGATAAGTTGAAGGAGCTGCAAGAAACACCGCCATAACCAGAAAAGAAAAAAAAACACGCACGAACTCGGCAGTAAATACGAATACATTTCACACAAAAAAATGAATAGTTAGATAGCTTACGTGTAAAGCAGGTCCACTGAGGTTATGAAGAACTTGCAGATTCGCTAGACCTTGCAGTCCTTGCTGAATAGTCTGTATATCGGCAGCTCCCTCGTGATCCTACATAGAAGAGATCTTTTTCAGAAAACCGTAACTTCTTTCACATAACACTTCTTGTTAAAAAGACTGCATTTTCGTCCTTTTTCGCAAATCCTCAAGCTACTTCTCAGCGACAGTTTCGCCGAGACGTATGCGAGTTCAGGGAACAGGTCCTTAGAAGTCTTACAGGTTAAAGCGATCGATAATACGTCCATTCTCTTCCCGTAAAATAAAGATGTTCGTCACCGCAGGTAGACATTAATAGTTATTGAAAAGGGAAAACATTTGCACGTACTTGTAAGCTCAGAGCGATGGCAAGTTCGACCATCGTTTCATCGTCTGCATCAGGGGGGATGTCCAAGAGAGGAGGGAAGTTGGCTCCGGCGAGAGGACCTCCTAGGAGGGCTTCGACGGGGTTGAGGACTTGGTTGGCCGCGGCGGCAGCTGCGCCACCGACGACGCCGGCCGGTCCAGGGGCATTCGCTGTAAGGGTCACGAAGAGAGACAACGTTAGAGACCAAGCAAAAACTTTCAACTAGTAGCGATAATCCTCCGTCATTGCAGGGGGCGTACGTGAGCCTCGTTTGGGTATCACAAAGTGAAATGTTGTGAGCTCAAAAAATATCTTTTACAGAGTTTTCAACCCTCTTTCTGTAACGATTCTCAGGTGTTTCATTATCGGACATTAATGTCGACAAGAGAGGTCTACACCCGTTTGGGTTATACAGAAAAACAAGGGTTCGTGCAATGTACTTTTGTGAGGTACACAGGTAAATAACCTTTACGTTATCAAACTGGGTCGAAATCAAACCGGCACCTCTATGGAAGACTCAAACAGTCCTCAAAGCTCACTTTTAAACTGAACTAATTCAACGAGCGTTCGAAATGTTGTTTTTCGTTGCGAACTGTTCTTTCATTATTTGTCTGAAATGAGTGACAATGACCGATATACGTTGTTACGAACGTTGGCATGAATTTCCATTGGCAATCCCTCTTATAAGTATATTAATTCTACATCGGGCAGCTCCCCGAAATTCATCCGGCTCAGACAATAGATCTCCAATCAGTGCCATCCAATCTAACCGGCAATTAGGTCGATTTCTTCTGATAGGATAGCGGTAAAAACCGACTTTTGAAAGCAAATCGTCGTTTGGTGCTAAGACTTATGAGTGCAGAGGATGATTCACGTTCTCAAATGGACCAGGGTCCGTAGTATGTACGTGCTCACCGTCTGGCTGAAGGAGCACAGGTTCCACCTGCTCAACCTCGAAATGAGGATCGGCCTCGGAGGAGTCCTGCGACGGTTGGGACACGGGGCCCTTTTCCGACTCCACTTCTGCCTGCGCTCCTACGCACCAAAACACATCCACACACTCCAGTCAACAAACACCCGACAACTGACGACACACAAAACTACGTCCTTGGAGCAAGTCCACCCTTGCTCAGATTTTCGTCAGGCTTTACTTAAGTAGCTACGGTTTCCCTGGGTTTGCAAAAACCTATTTTAGGATAGCATAGCTGTGTAAAATACTTTATGGTTTCCGAATACATTTCTCAAGTTAGCCTACACTGGTAATAAACAGCTTTAGTTTCCCTAGATTCAATATCGGATAAATCAGAAAAATAACAAAAAAAAATTCATCAGAAAAGTATCGAGCTCAAGTTACGTACATTTGTGATATATCTCGTATAGGTTGAGTTGATGTGCGTTTTCAAACCAACTCATGTACGTTGACAATAAATTTTGATATATTCCGCTTGAGGTAAACCACGTTTGCAACACACTTCGTTTAAGTTTGATTCCCATAACCTATGGTTTAAGTTACTTTATAAACTATCAACTTAAAGTAAGTTGCATTAACTACATAAGATAGTTTATAACCTATCAAAACGAAGTTTAATCGCACTATTCCCCTGTTGTGAACAGACAGTCTCAGAGTGTTGCCAGATTCCGCAATTTCGTAAACTTTAATGGCGTCTAACTTTTTAACCATTAAAGATAACCTAGCATGTCAGGTATGTTTTGGATCGCTCTCGAGCTGAGCGTTCCAAAAATGGGATTCAACATGGTGTTATCTTTAACGGTTAAAAGGGTAGACGCGTTCAAATTTGATGGAGTCGCGAAATCTGACAACACTGAAAGGCACTCATCTCTCTAGATACTCTCTAACCCTAAAAATTTGATCGAGCAATATGCACAGTCGATTCGGAGGGACTCACCTGGAGTACTGCAATGGGGCGGACTGGGTATAAAAACGCGTCTGCGGCGGTTCCTCGGTCGCAGCACCCTGACTAGAGCATGCTTCGCGCTGAAGCTCACAGCGGGATCCGCTTGCAGGAGCAGCTGATGATACATCTTGGCTGCCAGTCCGACTGTTCCTTCGACGTCGCAGATCGTGAACGCGTGGATGATCTCCACTATGGCGTGGACAGTGGCTTCGGTGTGAGTCAAGCCTGCAACGGAAACCGCTGTAAGCCCCACAGGTTCGGCGTCTCAAGATGGCGGACTTCAATATGGAGGACAAACTTACCGGGGATGCAGACTGGAGCAAGCGCCATGTTGGGCGGCCGCGCGTCGTGCAGATTCCACAAAACCGACATCAGGTGGACGATGAGATGCTGGCGCTCCGATTCGTCAACTTCTGAAAACCGTAATTTTCATTTGTTGTTTCCGCGGGAGCGTCAAGTTACGTTAGGCATGGTAACGCAAATTTTGATAAAGTTATTATTATTTTATTTTTTTTAATAATTTATTAACAGGCTTGTTTAAGTTAGGTTTCTTCGGGTTGAGTTTCTGTATGTTAGATTCCTTAAGATTGGGTCTCAATAAAATACGCTGGCTTTCTTAAGGCTGGATGTGTTTGGGTTGGACTTGTTGAAATTAGGTACCTATGTTTTTATTTTTTTTAATAGGCTTGTTTAAGTTAGGTTTCTTTGGGTTGAGTTTCTGTAAGTTAGATTCCTAAAGATTGGGTTTCAATAAAATACGCTGGGTTTCTTAATGGTAGATTTGTTTTGGTTGGACTTGTTGAAATTAGGTACCTGATGAGCCACAATCGTCGGGCGTGAGAGTGCGATCCAAGGGCACGTCCACCTGTGAGAACTTGGCCAGATTGTAGGGGCGGGCGACGGCAACGCCGCGGGCGGTCAGCACCATCCTGTAGAAGGCCTCGGCGTCCATGTCGTGCGGGTCGCGGACCGACTGCAGCGACGACAGCGCCTGCTGGACGTGCGTCAGCAAAGCCTGGTCCTGCGATAAAAAAAACACAGTCGTACAATATCCTTTACTTAGGTGAAACACCGCACATACACACGGTATACGCCACAATTACGCGCATCAGCTGAGAGATAATTCCGTTGAATAAGAAACTGCTTTTCCGATTTTCCGGGGTACTGTACGCAAAACGCTTCATTAGATAAACCTTACCTTGTAACTGTGATACGCTGCTCTTGAAGGATGTAGGGTACCTAGAAGACACTTGGTGTGCACTTGCACGCAAGTCGGTGTGGGGAGAGTGAGCAAAGCCGTTGCCACGCTGATCGCCTGGCTCCGCTGGGCGGAGCGCTCATCATCGTTGAGAAGCGAGGGGCCGGCCAGAGAGAAGCAGCCGTCAACAACTTCGAGCAGCCCAGACACAACTCTGCAAAAAATCAATAGGTTAAAGCGCTCTTTTCAGATGGTCCCAGCGAGAAACACCCACAAAGAAATGACGCGTTACTGGCTAAGTGGGGTTTGCCTGTCCGCATGTCACATAAGTTTTAGTCCAGAGGAAAGATCTCGCGGAAAATACGATACTAGGATTTTTTTTCCTAGCTGAAACTCTTTGAGAAAGAAGTTTTACCCTACAAATTTCAAATATGTTTTTCAGAAAGGCAAAAAAACAAAACAAAGAACAAAGGCCAAGAAGTATCTGTAAAATGCCTTGATGAAGTTCAAATGAGTTTGCATTTTGCTATGCACCAAACATTCATTAACCTTAGGTTCCCATTTGCCTCGCTTGACTAAACTAAAGTTTATAATATACCGAGCTAAAGTTAACGTAGCATTAATACTTGCATAGCTTCACTCATAACAGCCAAAAATATTTGGAAAGAAATTTGGCTTAAGAGAAATTGGCAAGATTTTTCCATTAAAATACAAAATTTTCAGCTTTGAAAAATGCCTAAATTATTGAATTTCAGGTTTCCAGAGGGGTGATATTAATTGAATTGTGACAAAACTGAACTGAAAAGATCCTGTACAATATTTTTTTCTGTTTCCGAACGGCGTCGCTGGGCGGTAGTGGGTTAACGTAACCTAGGTTTGCAATATATCTAGATATCAAACACGAAATAGCCAGCACAACAAAAGGATTGCTCAAGACGAGCTACCAAACGTCGCTGTTTACCTGTCAAGTTGTGTGAGCGGCGCTGGGGCCACAGTGACGCCGCTGACCTCGTTGTCCGTGGGCGTGCCCGCCGCGGGCGCCGCCGGGGTGGTGTTCGTCGAGGCCACGTCCTCCGCCTCCTCCGGCCAGCCCAGCGCGTCCTTGGTTTTGCCGTACACCTTGACCGAGTCCACCATGGTGACGCCCTCCGGGTCCGACGAGGGCCCAAAGTTCACCACCAGCTTCTTGTCCGCCTGGAGGGACTCCTCCCTCGTCAGAGGAATGTCGAACCAGCGGTTCCGCGTAACGATCGTCGGGATGATCCGGCCGAACACCTCGATGTACGACGGCGCTCGCGAGTGGTCCTGGCTTCCGAGGAGGACCCTCAGCCCGGTCATGACCAGCGACGTATCCGAGTTGTATATCTCGAGACTGAAGCCCGACTGCTTGGTCGCAACGACATACATCCCAGTCGTGTTGAGGCGATGTTTCACTTGGGCAGTGTTGTACACCTGGAGGAGGTCGTTGCCGCCGAACTCGACGTCGTTCATGGCCTGGCAGTGCTCGAAGAAGTCTACGGGGAAGGTGACCGCGCCGCTGGGCTTGTTCGTCTTAGCGGCCTTCTTCTTCCGGAACGGGCGGCTGACGGTACCTGGCGGAGTGACCGGGACGGTCGCCGACAACCAGAAGCCCGTCTGCTCCATTGCGGCCATGTAGATGCGGAGGCTGCCGTCCTCGCAGAGCAGAATCAGAGTGGTGCGATGCTCGGCGCTGGACGACTGGTGCCTGATGGCGACCATGTCCATGATCTTGGCCTTGGCGGAGACGACCTTGATTTCCTGGACCAGGATCGTATCTGGTTTTACCATAAGGATGACGGGGTTGTTACCTAAAACAGACAGCATTGTTAAGAACCCTCTTTTACCATTGAACCCTTCATCAAAAATCGTCAACACCTTGGTGACTGAGAGTGCAACACTTACTGCTTTGCATCATGCTGCAGATGAGGCCAGGGTGGTTGGGCACCTCGCTCCACTGGCAGAGCGGCTGTGGCTGAGGGGAGCTTCCGGTCTTGTTACTTCCGTTGCCCGCCTTGGAAGAGCTGCTCAGCTGGATGGGAAACACGGCGGGCAGGGTCCACGTGCCGTCCGAATACTTCAGAGGGGCGACGAAATTCTTGCCGAGAGTGTAGCTGAAGAATAGAAGCTGCAGGGCGTGCGAATAGTACACCGAGATTCCACCTCCGCATTCTTGCCCGTTCACATCCTGGAAAATCAAACTCGTTCATCAATAATTTTGTCAATCAAGTTCCGTCTCCACTAATGACAGCGCGAATGTTTTTACGAATACCATCGTTAAAGTTCTTTTCAACAAGCAAAGTCGAACATTTGTACACCCATTTTTTTTTCCTATATTATTTGTCTCGTTAAGAATTGTCCTGTCACAGGTAGTTATTTCATTATCGTTTTATCTTGCTTTTTGTTGTAGAGAACGTTTTGATGATTTTACCTTGATGTCAGGATGGAACACATCGAGAGTGTTAGTGACATAGAATGGACCGTACTTGGCCAAGCTTTCTTCATCCATGGCTTGCGTGTAGATATAGCCGGCAGAGGACATGAGCAGCATGTGCGAGGATCCCTCCTGAAACGCAAAAAGAGGGGTTATCCACACAACCAAGACAATTTTAACAAAGTCTGGTACCGACCAAATAATATAACATAAATTTTACAAAAGAGAAAAAATATTAATACCATTTTAGGCCATGATTCTTTCCCATTTTCTATATCAATCGATAATTTACCTCTAGGCAGACGAAAGTGCAGTCTCTGATTTTGCCTGCCGGAACAACGAAGCAGTACTGCGGGCTGAGAGCGTCTTTACTCAGGTCGTAAATCTTGACGAAGTCGGCGGTGACGAGCGCGAGGTTGGTTTGCGAGCCTGGCAGCCAAATGGCTCGGATGATGAAGTTGCCGGTCTCCAGCTGCGGGTGGAGCACCAGGTGGTCGGCCACCGCTCCACTGCTGCTGAACGTCAGCACATGACAATCCTACAACCACAATCATGCATTAGCGCAGTGTAGCCAAATGAACGCATAGTAACCCTATAGCGTCCAGTTCAACTCTCAGAGGTTCTTCAAGGATTTTCTTTTCAATTTAACAATGCAGATTCTACTTCCGGAAAATGACTTTAAAAGACTGAGATGATTTTTTCTGAAGAGTATTGTAATACTGCTTAAAAGACTCGTGTTTGGGTGAATTTGGTTGTTTCTGCACGGAGGCTAGGTATATTTCGCTTAAATTTATCATGGCTCCAAAAAAGCCGAGTTTGAACTAAGGTTTTCTTTTTCAACCGCTCGCTGTTAGTGTGAAAGAGTTCTATGACCTTTCCCAGACAAGAGAAAACTGCATTCACCAAGGTAGATGACAGATGCATCATACAGTTTCCGTACTATACCTTGAGGCCGCAAACGGCTAAAAAGTCTTCATTCCACGGATTTCCAGTGACTGACAAAACCGTAAACGGAATTGGCGCGGAGGCCAGTCGGGTGAGAGTCAATTTCCGTTTCAGCGAATCAGCTTGCTTGAGCAGAGCGCTGAGCTGCAGCACCGTGATTTTGCCCTTTTCGTGGGAAACAGCTGCAAGGAAAGATAAAATCAATGAGTAATTCGTGATCGGGGGACAACAACGGCCCCTCGAGAAACTTACCTAAATGCTGTCGTTTTCCGTGCGGTGAGGAGAGGCAGCACATAGCCACCCGCCGAATCATGTGAGCTGACAACAATTGTCGGATGGTTTGTCCCTGGTCTCCGTTGTAATTCATGCGGACGTTTTCGAAGGCACCTTCCTGGGAGCCTAGAGTAGGAACCTGTAAAAAAAGCTCGATGAATTAACAAGAACGGATAAGGTGAGACAGAAAAACTTCAAATTTACGCCAATCCACATCCATGGCTGCGTTCGAAAACACCACTCGAAGCGTAATCTGTCTTCCTCTCTGATGGAGAGCTCCATGTGTAAGACAACTAAAACATCCTCGGGTGCCGTTTTCGAACGCGTTCCATGGCAGATAGGCATAGTTCACAGCCCATATTTTCAATCCATTAAACAATCAAAACAACACTTCACTAGGAATACATAGAAAATGTGAGACTCTTTCAGCTACATAACATTCAAGCCTCTTCAAGTTTAATTTATGTTTTTTCGATTCCCCCCCCCATTTTCTTACTGATTCGAAACGCAGTCTTTCGGTTTTCTCGATTTTGTTTTTTCTTTTATATTCAAAACGCAATCTTGTAGAAGTTTACTGCGCAGAAATCGTTGAAAAAAGTTTTTTTTTGTTTTTTTTCCCTCCGTGATTCCTCCGCAGAATCAATCGGATTTTTTTACGAGTAGGGTCGTTTTAAAGTTGGTGGTCAATTCTTAAATAGGCTTCTTAGTAGTAAAAGTAGTGGGTATCAGTAGTTTTCTAAAAATAGTTTTGTAATAGTTTAATAAAAATTTAATAGTTTTAGTAGTGGTACCGATTTTATTTCAGTTACCATGAGTAAATCTGTGTGTTCAAAGGTCTTCTCCTGGGTATGCAGGGCTCTGAGTGCCGCCTGGGCCCTCTGGTGGCAGCCGACGGGGGAAAGGCGAGCGCAGGACGATTCCACGGCGGGATACAGGGAGTTGAGGAGGTCCAGCAGAGGAGACGACGCCGTCGTCTGGGTCACCAACTTCAGCAGCTTGTCACGAAGAGACTCTGCACACCAATTTAACACAGGAGTAGAGTACGTCCACGAATCTCACTTAACATAAGTTTGCATTACACCTACATAAAGTTCTCCAAAAACAATGATCAAATTAACATGGGCTGTAAGAGAAAAAAGACTTGTCCGAATGTAAAGCAGAAATTCTAAGTCCCCCTCAGGTTATTCTGAAATATATTGTAGGTTAGGTTACTCACCGAGTTGTCTTTGAAGCGAAACCAGGCGCTGCTTTTCCCGTCCTCCTCTCAAGAAGCGGTCGAGGTTGACTGGCGAGGAGGCCCTGCGCCGGAGCGAGCTGGCCAACATGTGCTCGGTGCCCTGCGACGGCGCCGACGCCGCACCCACCCCCGCCGCTCCGCCCCGCTCCGCCTGGCCCGACGCGGACGCCCCGTGAGGATCGTTCATCTGGGGACTTCGCTTCACCAAAGCCTACAACAACTCTCCGTCATTAATACAAATTGAGACTTCGAGCGCACAAGTAATCGCAACAGCCAAAGCCCTCCCAAGCTCCTCTTTGTATCCCGAAACCCACCTGACAGTTGCCGTCCGCCTTCGCTCCACAGTCGCAGAAGAAGTTCCCGAACTTGGCGTACGTTACGTCGTGTCCACGGTGACACACTTTCGCGCAAACAGTACAAACTCCCACTCCGTCGACCATCTTGCAAGTGTGGCAGTGATACCAGTGCTGGCTCATAAACTCCTTCTGGGTCACCGTAAAGGTGCACAGCTTGTTACACAGACTGTCCTCGTCCTGAAACAAGAGTTCGTTCAGTTTGTCGCAAAAAGCGTTTTCCTAGACGATCAACACTTACCGAATCCTCGGCGCTGCTGTCGTCATCCTCGTGCCCTAGGTCGTCGGCCCAGTCGCCGTCCAGGTCCGGAGGAGCTTCGCCCTCCCAGGGCGGCGATGTCGCCCTCTGGCCATGAGCGTTCGACGAGCTCAGGCAGGCAATAACATCGCCGACGTAGTTCAGCAGACAGCACGTGGAGTCTAACATATTCACGTGACCTCCGCTAGTAGCACTCGATTGGACAAGTTCTAACATCTGAAACAGAACGTCTGTTTTAAGAAAAAAAATCGCAAGACGAGAAGAAAAACAATGGTGTTGTCTGAATCGAAGATGGGATCTTACCTCTGCTTGACATAAATACTGCTTGCAAAGAACTAGCCACTGTGTAACCGCAGTCAACAGGTCAAGATGGCCAGCCCCAGAGCCTGCTTCGGCCAGGGTCGTTAGCACCGGCATCAGTTCTGGCATACCACCAGAGTCCAAAACCTGAACAAGAAAATCATTTAAACCGTCATTTTCTAGGAAATTCGCTTGAAGCAAGGCACAAGTGAACAAGTTGGGGTGAGGATAAAAAAATATTTGTAGACAGACGTTTAGGTAGTTCTTGAGACTAATGCGGAGAACGTCAAAACGTAACGTTTTATCTGCGGAAAGCACTGGACTCGCTGAAATCAGCCAATCACAGCCGACCATAGATAACAATGGCGTCACACGTTCACGTTCTCCACGCAAGCCGTTAAAAAAGCGATTATGCTAAGTTGAACAGATCTGCTAAAGTAGAGGCCTGTAGACAGAGCAGCGCAAATCCATGGAGGCTGCCATGTTTTGACCCTCTGAGGCCCCCTCCCCGCTCCCGGCAGGGCCATGACGAAAGGGTTATCGGGGCTCGGCTCAGCCGAGACAAGCGCTACCTTAGCCGATAACAGAGAGGGTACGCCGTTCGCGCTTCTCTGTCTATAGGACTCAAGCTTGAAGAAGAAGAGCACGTACTTGTGGTCCTAGAGGAAGGATCGCCGTGAGGAGCGCCGTGGCGGCCTCCTCGCTGGCTGGCGCCTTGTCCCGTAGCATGTAATTGGAGAGGCTGCGAAGGAGAGCTGAGTTCTCCTGGACGAGCGCCTGCTGCTCTTCAGCTGGGCAGCTGCCGGCCGCGGGGGCAGCTGCGCTCTTGGCCACGGGCGTCGCGTCGGCGGGGGAGGTCGGCGAGGCCGCGCCTGTGTCGGCGTCATCGTCGGCGGACCCGGGGCCCGGCGCGGCCGCGACGCCCCCAGCCGCGCACGAGCTGTCCGAGGACGTCATCGCGGGGGACCCTCCCCAAATGACGTGGCGTAGCCAAGTCTGAAGCATTCGGCTGTCAGCGGTCGCCAGCAGCGACGCGGCGTGGCATAATCGGGACAGACATGCTTCTCCTTTGTTTTTCTCCTCTGAAAAACAAAAAAGGGGGGGGGGGGAGAATGCATTTAAAGACTGCAAAACGTCTCAAAGCTTATCGTTGGTAATGGAGCTTTTCCCGAATATCATTTCAAAGAATTAGGAGTTTTCGCTAGCGCTGAATACAATCAAAAGGAATTAAGAATTAAAAAAAATTAAAGAGAAGAAATTAAAAAGAATTAAAGGGACCGCGCCAGAACATACTTCTTAGTATTAAACCTAATCATATCTGCGAAAGTCGTGCGTTGGCACTAATAATTAAGGGGATTCGCTTAAGCATAAATTAAACAAAGTTGGGTTATTAAAGATAGAGCAAGGTTTGAGTAAGAATCGCTGGATAAATGTTAGGTTAAGTGAGATCGGGTCAAGTAACTAGGTTAGGAAAGGTAAATCTGTGATAGGTATGTTCGACCTCGTCTTTGGCCGTTAACGATAATAGAATTTGGCTATCCTAAGAGCGTCTAAATAGTTAATAGCATTTAGCATCTTTAAAAAGTCGGGGCACATTAAATATTCGACAAATGGACAGACACTGAATATCCAAGATCATTCTCCTCACTAAAAAATTCTAAGGTCGACCGTATTTTTTTCGCGTTTTATTCTAAATGCATATTGACTCAGCGCACCTGCAGCGAAGAGTTTGTTGAAAAAGCGCAGGACCCGAGTTCCGTACTGAGGAGAATGGGCCGTCTGTGGCGCTGATATGGACAGCAATACTTTGACGAGAACACCTCGTCCGCTTTCAAGGTCGAAGAAGGCGTCCAGAGCGGACCGGCCCGCGGGACGCTCCAGAAGATTCTCCAGGAACGTCATGCATTCTTGTAGGATACCGACGTCCACAGCTCCGCTGCTAGGGACAACACAAAATCAAAACTACGATTCGGAGAACTTCTAAGGCAATAGAAGGTCGCCCTTAACGGACGAGGGGTTGCTGCCGCGTGGTTACGCTCCTGCGACGTAGAAAACGCAAACTTTTGTTCGGTCACCATTTATTACCTGGTTTTGATGGTGTTCTTGTCAGTGTAGTTCATGATCAGGGCGTAAATGTGCTCCAAAACACACGCCAGCACAACGCGTTCGTGTTCCTCCGACTCCACTTCTCCCAGAAGTTTCTCCAGAGCGCGCTGGGCGGTATCTTGCAGATACTCCGTCGAGGCGTCCAGAGTGATAGGCACCAACACGTTGATGACGCGGGTACGCAGCTCCGAGTGGCCGCTGCCGGAAGTGAAAAG
>Ga0058701_10001590_pt1 | contig 16357 bp, 8 predicted proteins | sample AgamicOrMae_FD_97039 | JGI IMG/M metagenome (GOLD analysis project Ga0058701, IMG submission 97039) | Agave microbial communities from Guanajuato, Mexico - Or.Ma.e | ecosystem: Host-associated > Plants > Phyllosphere > Phylloplane/Leaf | place: Guanajuato, Mexico | collected 2012-06-04
GCCTAACCTAACTTGACCTAACCTATACGAGCTTTGGCGTTTGCGACTTTTCTCGTTTGGCGGTTACGGACTGGCGCTTGTGGTTTCTGGCGCTATCGAATGCCCCCCGTTAAAAACCGTTTTTCTCGGCATTGAAATGAAAGATTGAGCGAATGAAGAACAAAAGGGGTAGAAAATGCAACCTTCAGAAGCAGAATGCAGCCTGAAAAAGTGTTCCATTCGAAAGAGGAGAGTGTTTACTCTAGTTCTTTGTTGCAGAAAGTTGTGCTGAGCCTGAATACGGGGCTTTTCCTCTCCGACTTTCAAACTAGGAATTCGCTTTTTTCGCAAAAGTTCCGCTTTTGCTATCAAATGATTCTTCAACAGGCACAAAAATGTTGCTCTGCACGCTGTTTATGCTGATTTCTGCTCCAAATACTTTTTTAAAAAGACCTGGGAATGGTGGACGAAAGAACGTGTGCAAAGAGAGTGTCACAGACTCCGAAGAAAGTCTCAACTGTTAAGCTCTTTGTCAAACTCGCTTTAGAATACACGCATTGTTTTCGTCTGAGAGTCTCCCAGAGATAGAAGCATTTACAAAGCAAAACTTAACAGAAGACTTGAAATAATTAACACCGCGGCTAAATTTCGAAAAGACTTTGTTTAGGTAATTAACGTGTCTACGAATTTCACGTGACCTTGTGTTTCAATTATCTGCCACTTAGTCAGTCGGATCTTGAGCTCAAACACTCTCTGCGTTCAACGCGATTTGGCCTATTCCGTTAGAACTTGATTTTACAAGATTTTCGCTGCAATAAAAAGCTTCGCCTGGACAAGCTTGTCAAAGAGCTTTCAAGGACTTGTTGCTCTGTCAAGATAGTGTCATAATGCTGCAGAGGTTTCCAATGTAGCACTAAAAGCTATTACGTGAGTTTCGTTATACGGCTTCAAACAGACCGGAAGGGTGAAATACTGGGCGAGTTGATTGAGGGTTGGATGTGAAGGCGTGAATTTCATATTCCATTTTCGGAGCGATGAATCGATGAAGTATAAGCAACAAACGACGGTACTAGTCATTTTAGTTCCTCTTAATCAGCTACAACCATCAAACGTAAAAAAAAATCGACAAAAAAATCGACTAAAATTTGAAAAAAAAACAAGAGGTACCCCTAGTTTCTTTTTTCAATTTTTCTGGCTGAGTTTTTTTGGAATCAATGGCTTTTAAAGATTGGATTTGATTGAGGGAAACCAAAAATGGTTAGAACCGATATCTGTTGCTCAATTTATCAATGTTAACGCATTAGGACGAATGTTTATCTAGGCAAGATGTCTGGAGAAAGGGGTATCTTGGCAGAGGGGTAACTGGCCAAAGCCCACGCTACGCTAGAGCAAGCATGTCCACTTGTTGTAAGGATAAGGAAAGTTTGGCGGCCCAAAAAGAGCAGGGGAAAGCCCTGGAGAAAACTCTTTAGCTAAAATCCGATGTTATTTTTTTTCACATGGCGTGGTAGAAGCCTGTGGTGTTTACGGCGTGTATCAGTTGAGATAACTGCGCAGAGGGAAGAATTTATTGATTAGTCAGTTGCAAACGCACAACAAAGGCAGGCGAGGCGCGGATGTCGGTATCCGCACGCCGTTTTTATTTGAAATCCGAGTTGCCAGATCCTGTTTTCTTTTGTTCTGGAATCGATAACGTTGCAGTGCTAAGTAAACCTCTCAATTCTTTCCGCGCAACACAAGCACCCCAAAGGCGGCGTTCTTTCCCCTTTTTTTCTTTAAGGCATTTTCTCTAAATCCGTACTTTTTCAGCTGTACAGTCAAAGGCATAGATGCCTGAGAAATGATTTTTTTTTGCAATTTTTATTGTACCTATGTAACGGTATTAAGATTTTTTTTTCGATTTTTAAAATATCATAAAAAATTGTTGCACAATAGTTTCCAACCTTTTTCAAAATACATTTTAAATATGAATCGGTGAAAGTCTGTGAGATTCAGTGGAAATTAACTGAATTTCAGTCAATATAGCACCACTGGATTTTTTCAGTGGTGCTATATCGACTGAAATTCAGTGAATTTTCACTGAATCCCAGAGAAAATTTCCTGAGATTCAATGAAAATTCACTGAATCTCAGAGACTTTCACTTATTCAAATTTAGAGTGTAGGCCTTTTCAAACCACTTATTTTCCAAAAAAAAACCTTCTAAATAAACAAATGAAAAATGTTTCAACACTTTTTTTCGTTGCACTTACGGGGTCAGAGCGACAACACGACAATAATTTCAATCTACTTTGTTCCACTGGTCCAGTGATGGTTTCAGTGAACGTCTCGTCGCGTCGTGGAGGCGTGACCCTAGGTCCGGCGACACTAGCGGGCGGATACAGTGTAAATATCATCAGCCACTTCCTGTAGGGTCTCGGCTCTTACCCCCGCAAGGACAAGGAACCCCTGATAAGCTACACAACAATTGAAGCCATAGGTTAGGCTATTTCGAGGCGAGGCCGATTCATGGCGTCTCTTCAACGAGACACGTAATTCGCTTTAACCCAGATAATGAGCGACGCGCCGGTTCCCAGTATTTTTATCCGACCTCATCATTTTTCAGTGAGCCTTCTTCATATCAGGATGGTTTAAGTGGACGTCAACGCCTCCGAGACCAGCCACCCGCCATTTTCTCCTTAATAATCTCAAAAAAATAATGTCGTCCGCGCCAAAAAACGAGACGGCGTTCGGCCCTAACGTTAAATGGTTTACATTTTTTTTCTTCTTTTTTTGGCGCAGGACAGCAGTTAATGTCTCGGGGTGAAAGCTGTTAAAACCAGCTATTATTTTTTTCAGCTTAATTGTCTTAATAAAGCTTTTTACTGCGCTGCGTTAAAGTATGACGGATCATCTGAAACTGAAAAAAAAAGTGATTTCCGCGCATCCGTCTTTTTTCACGAACAATTTCTTTTTTTCTGCGTTTGTTAAACGTTCAGCTTAAATTTTCAATCGAGTTACTGTAAAAAATCGAATAACAATTGTCTCAACTATTCTTTTCATTTATTTTTACTCAACTGCGCTTTTATTATTAAATTTGGAAAACAGCCACTTTTCCCGTGAAAATTCTGCAGATTGGAAATTTAGAACAAACATGATTCTTTGTTAAGAGCAAAATTGAAGGTAGTTTTTATATCGACAACGTTAAAACCAAGGCAGAGACGCTCTCCTCGGTTTAATTTATGCAAATAATTCCTAAACAGCTCTTAAGACAAAAAATATATTTTTGGAAGTTAAGCTACAATGTTGGATTCAGCTCATATAGAGATTAGGTTACGCGACACTTCGGAGCGGGTCAGATGGTCTTGGTTACGTTAAGTTAGTTTTCGTAAGGTTAGGATAGGTTTGAGATCGGCTGAGTTTGGGTTACTCAGAAGGGGATCAGTTACAGGAACAGCCTAGCTCCTCTTCCTAGAAGCTCCCATGAAAGGATCCCGGCTTACAAATCCGATGGATCGGCATCGGGAATCACGGGCGTGTCCATAAAACGAAGAAGGGATCTCAGGGTTGTTTATTCTTGGAATTTCAACAAGTTGAAATATGAACGCTTTCGAAAATCGCAGCACAGAGGGCGTTGTTGGGCGTAGCAGAGCTATTGATACAAGAAGCCTTATTTTTCATAATCTGGGTCTGAGTCTCGGCGACCAGTCTCTTTGTGCGTGTGGACGCATATGTCCCCCCTCCCTCCCACTCCTCCAAACCAAAGAGGTACACAAACAGCGTTGCCACACAGACAGACTTTGATTTGTGGGATGCACTCCTTCAACCAAGGTGGACGACCAGCGGATCTGTCACTGAATGATGTGGCGTAATATACTTTAACACATCTTTTAAGTCGATAGTTGGCTTCATTGATGACATTAACAATCTTTCCAGCTCGTCGAAAAAGAATCATCAAGCGTGCTTGGTATGGTGAAGGTCAATATTACGGAAATACGCCGGTTCAAATCTGATTTTTTTCAGATTTTTTTTACAGCTTTGGAGGGCGTTTCATAATTTTTATTTTTTTTGAATGTCACTGGAGGTAAGAACTATTTTATTCCTGTTAATTGATAGACTCGGAAATAGCCCACAAATTATGGAATTACCTAGGAAATAGCTCAGTCGTTAGAATACTCGCCCGTGGTTTCGGAGAACGCGGGTTCAAATCTCCTTTTTTCCGCTTGCTTTTTTTCCAGCTTCGTAAGAGATTCATACCTGCAGTCAATGCTTTCTCAGTCCCCGACAGGAGATTCTTCCACCCTGGTCCTAACGCGACCCGCAACAAAGTTGCGCAAAGTTGCGCAATAGCGCCATTGGTACGATACTCTCTCACTGTTCGGAGGTACGTGAGTTCAAATCCTCCTCCATCACATTTTTTTGAGCTTTCTCCGGTATTTTCGGCTAGTGTCCCCGTAAGATAGGGTAGTATAAAAACAATCCGAGCGATCTTTTGTTGCAAATTTATGGTTGCGGTCAACTAATTGAGGTTGAATCCTCGTGATTTCCACTCATGGCCAACAAAACGACGCTAAAAAGTCGAGTCAACAAGCCGCGCTTGGACAAGCACCCAAAAGCGGGACACGCTGCGTCGCCTAAAAGAATACCATTCTTTTCTATGTGTTCTCGGTTTATTTGTTTTAAGAATGGAGAAAAAAGTCAATGTTTGAGAGCCTAGCGCACCCGACAGGGGAAAAAAGACGGAAAGTACGTGTTGATACCCGAGAGTCTTGGGCCAAGACATGTCGAGTTTCCTCTGTTTGCTGAGGCCTCGTCGCCCCTTTTGTCTCGTCACACAGTAAATTTGGAAGGTGGTATTTCCAACCTCTTGAGTTCCGCCATCATCATCAAGAGCCAACAGGTATGTACGACCTAACCTAGGTAAACATAACCTAACGGTTGCCAAACCTGATACCCGCATAATTTTCGGTGGCAACTGTCGGCAGCGACTTGGCGACAGCTGATTGGAGACGTAACGAAACGAGCCAGAAGGCGAGTAAATTTATCAGACCTGGGTTAACCTAACCTATGTTAACTAAACCAACGTTAACCCAGCATAGATTAACCTAAACAAGGTTTTCTGACTTCGGTTAACCAAACCTACGCTGTATATCATTATTCGTAACGTTACAAAAAAAAATGAGGTGGAAGACAAAGGGTCGAAAATTCCACCTTTGAAACATAAAGTGAAGACGGACCTCGTCATCGGCTGGGTACAAAAATATCGCTGTCCCGTTATTCCCTTAACGTTCAAATTTAGTGGCGAGAGTATAAAGTTAGCGGGGTGGTGACAAGCGAGGCCGCTGGAGACTGCTCAGCTCATTCGCGCCCTGAAATGTCTCAACTAAGACGACAACCTCAATACCGCAACGCACCGCTGCTCATCCTACACAAAACGGAACAAGGGAGTTGAAAACGCGCGTTCACTTCAAGTTATTTCCGACGAGCCCCCAAACATCGCCCAGCTCAAACTAGCTTGCATTTCAAAAAGACAATACTTGCAACTTTCCTGTATGGACTCCTTTGCTCCCGATTTTTCTTTTATCTGGTTGAATAAGTGGATCCATGTGAGAAATGCCATTTTAACCGTCGTGTTAAACTAACTTTCTTTAACCCACTACCGCCCGGCGATGCCATTCGGCAACAGAAACTTTTATTTTAGAAGATCTTTTCAGTTCAGTGTCGTCACAATTAAAAAAATATCATCCCCCTAGAAACCTGAAATTTAATCATTTAGGCATTTCCCAAAGCTTAAAATTGCGTATTTTCATGGAAAAAATCCTTTCCATTTCTCTTAAGCTGAATTTGGGGGGCATTCGATAGCGCCAAAAACCACAAGCGCCAACGCCGCAAGCGCCAGTCCATAACCACCAAACGAGAAAAGTCGCAAACGCCAAATTTCGTATAGGTTAGGTTAGGTCAAGTTAGGTTAGGTTAAGTTAGGTTAGGTAAGGTGACGTTAGTATTGCGGTTAAGACCTTTGGCGTTTGCGACTTTTCTCGTTTGGCGGTTACGGACTGGCGTTTGCGGCGTTGGCGCTTATGACAGCTACCCCTGAATTTAACTTTAAATACTCTATATGGGTTACGTTGAGCTACGTGTCTTAAGCATCGCTCTAATGTCACTCCGCTCAGCTTTAAAACGAAACGTCTAGTCCAAGATCAGGAACAAAACTCTCAAATTTACTTGGTAGAGAAAGACGATCAGTAGATTTTATCAGGTGCCATTACTTTACGAGAGTGTATCCGAAGCGATCCTTTTCGCTAAGCGAGGTCGCAACATTGTTAGGAAATTGACATCTATTTTCTGCAATAGTCGCGGTAGTGAAGGCGAAAAAGCGAACATGTCAAGTTGCATGCAGAAACGCGATTATGATTTTCAACGAATGAAAGCCACTTGGGAGAGGTAATAACACTAGATCAAACTTGAGTGCAACTTATGCAGTGTTAGTCGAACCGAAACTTTAGAAACAAACGGACTATATTTCATAAACAACACACATCAAAGAGACTGTCAGCGGCATACGTGGTCGGCCTGCGCGTTTATTCGACGCAAGTCGCTCAAGTGCGCTGTTTTGAGCGAACGCTCCCTCCCCTACGGGGATACACTACTGTTTCAGCGGTTTTAACCCTCCCCTCTTCAGCAATTACAAGCACAAGTGCCGTACACGGAAACTGCGTCTATTACTGAAACCAGTTTAACTCCTGTTGTTAAAAAAAAAAGGTATTTCGGCCGAAAATTGGTTTCGGCCCCACGAAGGGTTTGGATTTTGATTTAGAGCCTCTTTTAGGCGAGTTTATTGGGGTTGCAAAATTAACGATTAACACAGTAATGAGCCTTCAACAAGCGAAAGGAAAACAGGCCAAAAAATCTTCTTTTGAACCGATGTCGAGACCACTGCGTTGCCTAAAAAATTCAAAAATATTTAACAATTTTTAAAAGTATTTTTTTAACGGAGCTGAAAAATGTCTCATAATTATCTTGACTATACAGATTTTCATCGGAATCGAATATTTTTCTTTGGAAAAAAATCCATAAGTTGGTCTAATTTAATGCTGATTTTTCAAATGAGCCTTCAACTCGGCTCTCTCGAAAAAGAAAGAATAAAAAGCATAAGCTTTTTCGACGTAAAAAATAATAGTGCGCATAATTTTTCTTTGTTCCCGACGTTTTTCTGCTTTAACCCTGAGGGTATGTTTCTCAGAACATCACAGTTTGAGTTCAAGATAAACAATAGATTTATGCCTTGCCATCAATTCTGAAAATGACTCGTAAAGCCCCGTAAACTTTAACATCAGACTAGCAAAACAAAGTGGATGCTCAAGAAAATTTGCAATTTTTCACACACAAAAAAAAATGAAAGCTTGTTTATCAGGTTTCCGGGTAAACGGTCGGGGAAATGACGTGGAACGCGATCCCGAAATATTTCCAAAATTTGTTGCCTTCTGAGGGAAGAGTGGTCCATGCAGCTTCCGCAGTTGCAGCACTGGCGCCACGCCAAGTCCATCTATTTCTTTGATTTGATGGGAATCATTCGCTAACCGCAACAATACCGACGCTAGCTCAAACCAAGAATACAGTTAAACTTAGTTCTAGAATAAAAGTTTACGACTACACACGGCACGAAGTCCCGCAAAGCCACTTGGGCGGGATATTCAATTGAGTATCACTAATAGAAAGGAGCTCCAGGTCTCACTTTAACGCAAAAAATATAGGGCTATCTGACAAACAGGAATTCATTTTATCAGTACGCATAGTTGCCAAAATTGGCAAATTTTAACCGCAATTAACTAAAGAACCATTACAGATAACCTCACAACATGTCAGGTATTGGATCGCGAGTTGAGCAATTCTAAAATGGGATTGATCGCTTGATTATCTTAATGAAGAAGATAATTGCGTTTAAAAATAACAGATTCGCGAAATTTGGCAACACTGTTGCTCTTTAAAACATTAGGCGAATCCGTTTTCAACGAGAATGGAGACAGCGATGTCCCTAACACGATTACGAGTTGATTTCGGGTTACCGTGCAATCCGGTTTAGTGGATGCCTTTGCAGAGATACATTTTAAAGGTTGCGTGCTCCGCCTGCGTATAACAGGGCCGGCCCCAAAACGCCAGCCATCCAGCGCTCTGAGATTTGCTTAGAAAATGAACCATCTTAAGAGTTGAACTCGTTAGGGAAGTTTGCATCAAAGAAATGGCGTTTTATAGACGTCGTTAAAAATTTTGTTTGCATATGTGGGGAATGTTCAAGTGGTTGGCTGCAGCAGCAAGCCTGAAGACTTTCGCATGCGGATTTCCGAGAGTCGCGGTTTCCTCGAGCTTAGTTGAGAGATTTCCTGGTTAAGATCAATCTTACCTGTAATTAGGTTTTAAGACTAGGCTTACGCCCAACTTTGCCTGCGAACTTGTCTCATTGAAATATTGACGATTGCTAATCCAATCATATTCGCTCCGATCCTGAGCCAAGACAGGCGGAAAATTCATTAGACGAATGCTCAAGCTTGGGGTGCAAAAGAAGTGTTTCCCACTGGAGCCTCATTCAACAAGTAAAACAGAGTATACTCGAAGTCAGGATGTCCCAAAAATTATAGGGTATTCTATGAGATTAAGAGAGGGTATGTCCTAAAATTAGGAAATCCTTCAAATCAGTATATCTCCACCTTCACGATATCCCTCACATCAAGATATTCTTAAAATCAGGTTATCCTAAAATTTGGGGTATTCTCAGGTCAAGGAATCCTTTCAAAACAGGATAACCTCACACTCAGGATTTTGTCAAAGGTCTACAGAACATGATCAAAAATCGAAATTTACTTAAAATCAGGATTTCTTCAAAATCAGAATTTCCTCAAAATCAGGATCTCCTCAAAATCAGGATCTCTTCAAAATCAGGATTTCCTCAAAATCAGTATTTCTCAAAGTCAGAATGTGCTTGAACTCAGGATTTCACCAAAATCAGATTATTCCCAAATCCAAGACACCCCTTAAAAGAAAGTCACACGAATGCTTCGATGAATTAACAATTTTTCATATCGATGCCAGAGGCCTCATTTAAGCACTTTGAGCGCCAAAATTTAAATGTTTTATTCTGAAAGGGTCGTCTTCCGTATTTGAGGAGAAAGCCGTAGGGAAACCCGTTTGTAACACGTCGCCAACATTTAAGACGAAACTGCTAGCTAGGCGAGACGACGTCTGAATATTCATTTGACACGCCAGCCAGGCAGGCAGGTTCAACTTGAACCACCGAACAGCTTTCATCACTATTGTTTTGTTTACCCGGCGCTCAGCTCTCAGCTGTCTTCTTTTACGAATGCAAACTGTTCACAAGAAGCGAACCACAGTCGACTACTCACTACCGAGAATGATCGCGAAATAGACACGCAATAGACGCTATTTTGCTATTCGCTTGCGGAAAAGTCCTTCACTTACTGCCAACTATAACACGAAAAATATATAAAATATTTTTATAAAAGCTATTTATTTTTCTACAGCTGTTCTCGTGTCTTCTACAAGCATGTCAAAAATCAAATCTGGAAAATCAAGGCTGTTTTTTTTTAATTTTTAAAAATACGAATTTTAACAGTAAAAAAAAGTGTGATATCAAAAAAAAATTGATAAAAATATCCTTTAAAAACAAGTATTTTTAAATAGCAAAATTTCCTTAAAATATTTTTAAAAGAATCACCCCAAAACATCAATATCAATCCCTGGAATTTTGAAGCTGGTGTTATTTCCGTGCTTTTTATAAAATTAAAACGATTTTCAGGGTACCGATAATGACGTAATATGATTTCAAAAAATGCCTCGAGGAAAGATCAATATTGCGCACGAGGGGTGGTCTCAAAATGCGACCGCGAATAGAACACGCAACCGACGATATTCGCAAATCGGGCGGAAAAGTCCTTGACTGACACTGCGCCGAGTCTAGGTCGACAGGATTGCAGGAAATTCAGCGCATTGTTCTCCGTAAATCGGCGCAGCATCTTTACTTCCGGAAGGTGATTTGGGAAGGTTGGAAGGCAGCGACTTGCGACTGCGACCTTGATATATTGAACAGACCCTCCTACCTTTTGCCGCGCTCTTTTCTTCCTAGGCAATCAACGAGACAGGGGACTCCAGCAGCTGCCTGCCACCTCTTATGGGGAAATGCAGATCCCATCATATTTCAGACGCAAACAAAAGTCTTTTCTGTCATAACTTGGAGACACAACAAAAATCTTTCCGTTACACGATATCACTATATAAATATATCAAAAAGAAGAAAAAAAAGATTTCTTCTTTTTTACACATACGCAAACAACAGTTAGGCTATATTAGTTTATAGGTTAGGTTACGATAGGTTAGGTTAAGTTACGATAGGTTAGGTTACGTAAAGTTACGATAGGTTAGGTACTAACAAAATTGATCGTGACCTTTCCAGGCAAATATCTATCGATCCTACAACGCAAAATCTATACGAGTGGTAAGGACGATATATCCAGAATCGTCCGAACGTACGGGGTCATGTTTCCATGTCGTTGTTTGACCGCTTCATGACTGCATAGATCTCGGCGTTGGAGCTTAGCGAGGCAGAATGCGGAACTCGACTCGACGTAAATCGTTAGACGTGGGGGCCCACAGCGCCCTATCTCGCTCAAAATCAGTACCCGTTCATAAAAACCGTTTGCGCGCTTAAACGCTCGGCTCAATAAAATTCCGGCCCAAATGTAAGCCGAGTCTGTGGGTGGCAACAGTCCTGTGTTTTATCATCGTTGTATACAGAAAGCCTCCGAAAATATGGACGGCCTGCGTTGATTGACGCAATCTCGTATCTGTTTGCTGTCATCCGCTGTGAACGGCTTGCTCCGCTGTGCCCCTAGCATCCTGCATCTCTGTTGCATGCATAAGTGGGAAAGAGACACTGCTTATCCTCGCCTCCTTGAGGCGTTTTCGTCAGAATCTCACTTCGCTTTTGAATAAGACATTCGTCTATTTATTTCGGAAAACAAGAGACGCCCTGCCACAAAAGGCCACCGACAAAAGAGTCACTTGTGTTTTGTTAGGCTCCTTTTGTTGTGAAATGCGAGGATGTGACCTGCGCGCCTAGCGTCGCGTCGCGGAGCGTCGCGAGTCTCATATGCTATCTCAGAACCGACGATGTTTACTCTCACTTTAAACGCACCGAAAATACCCAGCCTTCCGCTCCTGATAAAAAGCCCCCGAGATTTCTCTACGCTAACCTCCGTCGCACTCTACTGAATCTCTCACTCAACAAATTGCCCGGATTTTCCCTTCTTCTTCCCGAGGGTTTTCCTTATTCATTTTCGAGGGTTGTTCTTTTCATTTTAGACCTTCCACTTGAAGAAGGTCCGCTTTTTCACTTAGGGAAAGGTTTCTTAACTTGTAGAGGTTTTCTACTTTAGATAAATGCTCTGTTCAGAAATATAAAATTCCTTATCATTTTAGAGGAGGTGTTCAGGTGTTCTATCTCAACAGCTTTTCTTCCCCTTTGTTTTCCATTACGATCTTTTCTTTTTTTGTAAGTTTAAGTTTAAAAGCGCCACGGAAAAAAATGGTTTTGTTACGGCAACAAAATTAGGGACAACAAATATTTTTTTTTGTTGCTGCAACCAAAATATTTTGCTACAGCAACCAAACGTTTTGTTGATAGAACTAAACATTTTGTTGTTGTAACAAAATATTTTTGTTATCCCTATTTCAACAAATGATTTTTTTGGTATAACAAAACCTTTTAGGTGATTCTTTTGCGTCCTTTCGGGTTTTGCTTCTTTTAGTTGTGCTTCTTTGCATCCTTGCTTCTTTCGGGTTTTCCATGACGGATCGGTTTCTCGGTTTCTGTTATTCCACAGGAGAGCTTCCGAACAATACAGGTTTCACTTTATAAAGCTTCTATTCATTTTACTGCGATTTCCCTGTGATTTTACAGTATCCTCCTTTTACAGGACTGTCTTAAATTAAAGATAGCGCAATTCGATGGCTTCAAATGAAACTGTACTAGTTGAAAATGCTCGTTCAAGAATGTACCAATTCCTGTGCTTATAAATTGCAAGTATTGCAGTTTTAAAACATATTTTCAACCAACAGTTTCATTTGAAGCCATCGAAATAGAGAATGGAAAAAACTAGATATTTTTAAGGCGCAATAAAATGGAGGAAGCTCTATGAATTCACAAAGCTTTTCTCCATATCGAAATTTTCCGTGATATTTTCAGCGCTGTTCTCCATTATACAAAACAACCCTTCACTTTACAGCTCTTTCCCTGATTTTAAAGCAACCCTGTTTCACAAGGTCAGTAATTTTTATGCTTCCACACTTTCCAGATTTTTTTTCACTGAGTCATAGAGCGATAACAAAGGTAAACCGACTCAGTTTTCATCGCGGGTTCGATGACAGCCGTAAACCCGAGACTACCTCCAATCCAAAGCATATCGCTAAGATAAACTGTCACCTTCTCACAATAAAAGTCGCCTTTTCCTCAAGACGACCAGGATTAAGCAGCTACCGCACAAAAGGAAACACTGAAGTAACAAGGGCCATAACGCGTGTTAGGGTCGCGCTGACCTTTTTCGCAACAAAGGGCACCTCCACGGAAGGGAGTCAGATGAATCCGCAGCCTCACGACACTCTACGCCGGAAGCTGCGACAAAACCGGGTCAAAACAGAGGCCAGTCTCACCGGGCGGTCGACGCGACACAAAAACGGCCCCCAAGAATCACACACCACGCCAGATAATGGGTGTGGTATTGACACGGCTCTGCTCCGTGCCCTTACACGCGGCCCTATCGGTGGCGATAAGCGTTCCCACGCTCGCTCGGAGTATCCATCACGGCGACGTCGTCGCGATGTCGCGGCGACGTCGTCGTGACCTTACGCGTGTCGCATCATCGATTACGCGAAGCGAGTGCCAAAAAGCCTTTGTTTTTTTTCCCCTCGCCGTTTCGCTTCGCAGGCCTATCCGCAGAGCACATGGCCCCACTTTCAGCCGAACAACTAAATAAAAGGGATGCCAGATGACAAATGTATCGGCCGACTATTATTTTTAACGGGAGCCCGAATATGGATCATTTGAAGTCCATCCGCCTTAAAGTGCCGGATGGGAGTAGGGTGGGACGAGCCAAGGCCTCAAATGTTGGGAGAAGGTCTTTGAAAAGCCGCGTTTTCTTAGCTGTGAATGCGGGAACAGAATCGCAAGACAAGTTGATTAGTTTTTTGCTTGGAGTAAGGATAAGATGAGTCGACTGGAAAAAGTTGAATGAAATTCCTTTAACTATGGGATTCACGGAAATAAAATGAGCCGAATATACTGATAAATAAAGTAATTTTGGTGTTTTCTAACAACATACAAAAAGTGCAATCCCTCCTTTAAAGTCACCAATAATACCATGATTAGGAGTTTTACCATTAGAAATTAGGCACTAATAGACCAAAAAAGACCGTTGATAGTTAAGAATAGGGATACCGTGATGTGAACTGAAGTCCTTAAATCTAGGAAACCGCCAAGTCTCAACACGGAAAAGAGAATATTTTTAGGGGGGGAAAAAGGAAAGAAAAAAACGGGATGACAAGATTTTGAACTGCACAAAAACGTCAATTTTTACGTTTCCCATATCACTGTAACGGTATACGTTTCAGGCTAAATCAATCAAGCTAAATTATTGAAGTAATTTAGGGATGGGCCCCGAATTTGAGCCCTTCTCCTCAGCATTCGATGGTAATCCCTAAAACCGAAATAAGTAAAACGGTCCTGAACATCCACATTACGAACTCAAGTCCTTCCACAAAGGAGACCGCGCGCTTCAAACAAAACCGGCTTTTTTATCCGCAGCGTAAAGAGGGCCTATATCTAAGATAATCTCGGTTAAATTAAGCTCGAATATGATATAGAGGGCGGCGGCGGTCGCCTCCATAGAGTAGGGCTTCATCGATTACATCTCGAAAAAGGGCTTCCATTTCTTTGTTTGCAGGCAGGCAACAAGTGGCTCCATGAAAAGCAGGATTATTCGCACTCGAGAGCAGCATGGCGCGGCACCGCGCGGCTGCCCGTCCAGCCAACGTTCAACTGCAAATATTGAGTTTCAGCCATCCACACAATACAACGCTGCGTAATGGACACACTGCTAAGTCACATGGAAATTCGGAGATATGCTAGCGATGTTGATTTTGGATTTCCAGGCTCGGTTTTCACACAGAAAAAAACGGGGGGTGGGTAATAGGATCCCTTGGGAGCTTTGCATACGTCATCAAGGATACACGTGATTTCGTCTGACATACGTCAGACGAAGTAATGAGTTCCACTGGTTCATAGTTTCAGTTTTATGATTAACTCACCGGCATCGCTGGGCGGTAGTGGGTAAAAATAATTATTTTAGAGGATCTTTTCAGTTTAGTATTGTCACAATTTAAAAAATATCGCCCCTCTGGAAACCTGAAATTTAATTATTCAGGCATTTTCCAAAGCTTAAAATTGCGTATTTTAATGAAAAAATCCTTTCAATTTCTCTTAAGCAGAATTTTACTCGAAATACTTCGGGCTCTTATGGGTTAACTGTCGAAAAATTCGAAAAGCTAAATTAGAAAAGGTAAATTAGAGAAAAAAAGTTTTTTATAGGTTCGCTTCGCATAAAGGAAAATGCCATCTTTGAAATTTACAGTAAAAACTTGGGAATAACATCCCGTTTGATTTTTAAAATACCTATAATTTCATTCAATTAGAAATCGTAGAAGTCTGAACCTTCTTTTGGTCCAGAGAAAGAGCACACAAAAGTAAAGAGTTTACGAACGCGACCTGTACTCGTCAGTCCAGTTACGGAAATGAAATGTTCTCTCGTTTGGTGGGAAGCTATTATCGGATAATCGAACGCTTTCAAGTCTCCCGTCTAATGAATTGTCTCCCCATCTAAATAATAAGGAAGGGGCCGCCGGTACGCGGTGTCAGGAATCCGGGATGGGCCCTGGGCCCAAAGTGGGACCCTGGTGCTGGCCCAGGGGACCCAGCCGAAGGGACCCATGAGGGGGGGTTATAGGTATGCCCTGCACGTTTGCGTATATCTATTCAGCACCCCGGCACTCTTAAAGACGGAGACGTTAAACGTCGGATGCGTTACTTTTGTGAATAGGGAGTGCAGCATTGTTTAGAATAAAACAGACCTGACCCAAATCAAAAAAAATGAACTTACCGCCCTCGTCGCACGCGCTCGCACTTACGTCCATAGATCAAAAGCGGCGACCCCCGGGGTATACAGGCCCTTCTGCATTCTGATTTCTTTTGATAGAATAACGGTTCTTTGGCTTTGAAATAAAAGGCTTATACGGTAAGGGTAATAGACGAAAACTAACATGCTTAGAAAAAAAATAGGTTCTGTTTCAGGTGATAAAAATAACTGATAAAGTATTTAGCATCATCGCGTTGAAACAGCAGATTAAATCGTGCCTCCTTTTAAACAATAAACTTGAACGAGATTGAAAAAGAAAGAAAAAAAAAGATAGTGAGAAAGCCGTATTCGTAAACCAGACTTAATTTTCAAGACGGAACGCCTTAATTTCAAGCCAAAGGTCTAATTTTCAATCCATATAGCGTCTTGGCCTTACCCGATCAGCCCATGAGGATTTTCCTTACCTGCGAACACACAAAAAGACAGAAAACAATTAATACACGCGCAATGTAATATCGGGGCGGGCAAGACGCACGAGTAGGCAGGCAACCCGGCACACAAGAAAAGAGGTCCATACGATGCCTTTTGTGAATTCCAGTCAGCGTCTCTCCAGCGAGACATCAAAGACAGGGAGGAAACTCTTTGCCGTGCGGCCGCCATCCCCCCACCCCACCCCCAGAGCGCAGTACTCCCATTTATTACTCGCGTAATAAGTCTAATCCTGTTTACTTTTCTCAAAGGAAAGGCGCCCAGATGCTCTCGCGCACCATCACTCACTTACAAGCCGTTTTAAACATGTTAATAATCAACGGCGAACTATCGCTGTACTAATTATGCGTCACTTTACGCAGCGCAAGCGATGTTTACGGAATCGCTGCCAAACTGTCAATTAGCGAATAGGTTTCGAAATAAATAGGGCCATCAAGTTTCACATTGCAGCACTTCCCTGAGGGAATCTTGCGAGCTTAAAAGCACCTCCGTGAAACCCAATCTACGGAAACCTCCACTTTGGGTTTTAGTTGCAAACTCTTCCGCCCTTCGTTTTTTTATAAAAAGTTCAGGGGAGCGAAGTGAGGCACAGGGTACTATCAAGGAAAGATAAATCTACCCCCCCTGCAACCGTCAACACACGCGTGTGTTTCGGTTGCCTATCCTCGATGGAGCGTAGTCTGATGGATCGCAGCGGGATTTGGGATCAGCGCTA
>Ga0058701_10001591_pt1 | contig 16353 bp, 8 predicted proteins | sample AgamicOrMae_FD_97039 | JGI IMG/M metagenome (GOLD analysis project Ga0058701, IMG submission 97039) | Agave microbial communities from Guanajuato, Mexico - Or.Ma.e | ecosystem: Host-associated > Plants > Phyllosphere > Phylloplane/Leaf | place: Guanajuato, Mexico | collected 2012-06-04
TCGAGCCGCTCAACGTGTATATTGGCGCTGTGACATAAGCGACAAGTTGAATCCAGTCGTTGCTCATGTGGTGAGCAACGCCGCACACAGGGAACGGCAAGCGTTGCTCACGTGGTGAGCAAATCCCGCACATGACAAAAAATGTACTAAAACGGCTCCGCAGTGAACGTGTTAAAAGACGTTGTTTATTTAAAAAGATAAATTTTTTAACATTCGATCGTTCGGCGTATGAAATATTTTTCAAAACGTGGTTTATTAGAGAGTTAAATTTTTTTTCTGTTGGTTAAACGCTTAAAATGATTGTCTATTTTAAAACGCAATTCCAAGACCATTAATTCTTTAAAAAATAATCGTTAGTGACTCTTTTTTTTCATGCGTTTTTTTAACACGCCTAGTTTAAGAAAAACAAACGTCCAGAAAATATGCTTGTGAGAGATTGAGAAAATTTGCAGAATGCGTTATTTCCTTTCGTATAGCGGTCCCAATTCTCAAGGCTCACAGCAGAAGATGTGAAGTGAATTGGGCGAAGAAGCGCGTTAGCGGCTTGAAGTCCGTCCGGCGGGCTTCGCTTTTGAGAGCGGCTTGGCCGTCCGAACCGCGGCGGCCTCGTTTTTAGCTGATGTGAGTTATGTGTGGGAAATTCGCTCTCGAAGGGTCATATTGTGTTCATCATACGAGCACTCAAATATTCGTGTTTAGCAGCGGTATTCTCTGTGCAGGCACCGCTCGCTCAGGGAGCCTAATTAGCTATTCATTAGCTCAACCAAATGACATCCCAGCTACAGTAACTTCCGGTCCAAGTTTAACTCGGGCGAATAACCTAACCTATCGCAACATGAGTGAACCAAACCTGGCATAACCTAGTTTAAAGAAGCCTATTGCATGTAACCAAATCCATGAAACCTAGCACCCAACCTAACCTAATTTAGATAACCTGATTAAAAGAAAGCCTGATTAAAAGAAACCTGACCTAATCAACCTAACTTAACCTAACCTAACCTTTCGTAACCTAATCAACCTAACTTAACCTAACCTAACCTTTCGTAACCTAATCCATCTAACTTAACCTAATCCATTTAACTTAGCCTTAACTAACTCAGCGAAGCGTGACCTAACCTGCAACCTAAAGTAATCTAATCTAAATAACCAAGCCTAACCTTACTGAAAGAAACCTAACATAACCTAATGCATGTAGCAAACCTAACCGAGCGTAGCAAAGCCCATCCTATCGTCTAATAGCCTAACCTAATCTAGAGTAACAGGTCAAACTTTAAAGTTAGGTCACGTTCGATTGTAAGACTTCGACTCGATCGACCCTTATGGTCGTCGAAGGACGGTTGTCCGGTCTTTGTGGATTGGTCCGTCGGCTTTTAAAATTAGTGAATAACTTGTCGAATACCAGTCGGTAATTGATTATTCTCAGAGCTGTGCTTGAGCGGAGTCCCCGCTTTCTTTTCTCTTCGCTGGACATAAAAGGCGCCTCTGTCTTTTCTTTTATTCATGAGGACGGACTGTGACGACTATATCAAAGACGACTCCCCAAAAACATCCTTTTAAATACATTGCTTCTCAATCGATGTCATGAACCAAAACTGTCAGAAATACCGGAGTTAAACTAAACCTCACTCAACGAAAAACCGACTTTATAACCTACCTATAACTTAACCCTCAACGTAAACAACCTAACCTTAACCTTACCTAAGGGCTATAACCCAAATGTATTACCTAAAATTTTCCTTGCATATTACCTTTTCTAAAGTCGACAAAATATTAAATTGATAATTAATGCGGAACAATATAATTTGACTCTGAGCAAACTTCAAGAAAATTACTGAGACTAAAATTCGATTTTGTTAAGTTTAAAGCTTGAAAATTCTTCTTTTTTTTAAAAAAAGAAACATCTGGAACATCTAAAGTAGAAACCTTAAAAAATACGGTCAGTTCTATTCGCACGCCTAATACAATGGCCACTTGAACGCACGGAAACCAACCAAATGTATTTTGACAGGAATGTGATTTGAACGCACGGAAACCAACCTAATATATTTTATATAGGGCAGGTGGGCGAATTGCCACTTCGTATTTTAAATGGGGCAGCGTGTGAGAAGTCACTCCGAAAAAAAATAATATTATAATCGAAGTTTTAAAGAAATATTTAAAGAAAAAGAAAGTAAGTCTAGAAGTATCCTAGTAAGAATAGTTTTTTGATTTGAGAGGCATTAGTTCTGGAAAGCAGCTTGTAACGATAAGAAATGCATTTATGCGTAAGCTGGAAATATTTAAAATATACTCGTGCTTCGTATTGCTATCGGAACCTAATATAGTAACGCTGTTGTCAGTTGAAGCACTTATCATGGAACTTAAGTACTGGAATAAGCAATGTAAAGCATCTTGTTTAACAGCAGGTACTTTGTCTCATTATGATTACTACTCAGTGCCATAGGGGGCAGCACTCATGTTAACGTGGGAATACTTACATGCAAATTCGTACAAGGTATTTTGCGCATTTGCACTTTAATCGCAATAGCACTCCCTCGGCAGGGCTCTGTATTCCAAAGTCATTTTAAGTAACACCTGAGAGACATCCTGTCATGACGGATGTTTCTAAATTTTGTCACTTAATTTAAACATTCGCAATATCTGGAAACTCCGAGCACTTTGAGTTAAACATCAAATCAGCAGCATTTTTTTAAAGTTCGTAATTTAAAACCAAGAAAATTGTCAATTTTTTTATAAGTAGAAATTTTTGAAATATTTCTAGGGCACAAATGACTTTAAAGCTGCGTGTTGCGTTATAGTGAAATGGGGTCCCAACTCTGGCCGGTATCTGGGTAAATAAAATCCTTTCTGTACATCACCGTGAGAAATAATAAGGAAAGCTCGCGGCTCATAGTTGGCCCATAGTGTGGCGTGGGAAGTCACCCTTATGACTCAGCGGAACTTCAGAACTCTGTTTTTGGCCCAGAGTCGCATCCGGTCAACTTACCTGCTGGTAAGCACCCCCCGTCTCCCTCAAGGGCCCTGACTTCTCAAAGCAATGTTGCCGTTTTCCCAACAGCTGTGACTGCTTAAGTTTTCTTAACCTAAGGACAGTTGGTGAGATATCGTAAGGTTCACAGGGGTCACCAACAAAAGTTGATCTCAAACGCGTTCTAAAAAGTGCGGCACAAATAACGGCTACATTAAGCAGGCTGTGAGCTAATTAACAGCTGCTGCTTAGCGGGCGCAGAGGCTGTTCGACGGCTGGCTGTCGGCTGCTGGACTCTCACCGCCCACAAAAACATTAGCAATATGTGCCTGCCTGTCCGTCTGGCGTGTTGCTATTCGTAGAATCTTTATACCTTCCCCGAATGGCTGACTGGTGACTGGCCGCTGGTCAGTCAAATGGGGCAGTTTGGAGCCATGTGTTGACGTTGGGCTGGTGGTTTTGAAAAGCGTTCCTCGGCCGCGTCTTTTGTCTGAGTCAGAAGCGTCACTTTGTCAGCACGTGTCATTTGTCATTCGGTGCTTGGCACCTGTAAGTGAACGTCACTTTGAACGCAGGTCAAGATGGATTAGTCTACCCCTATCCAAAACCACGTAGGTTTCGAAGCAGGAACAAAACTTTCTGGTACCCGAAAAAGTACTCGTTCACTTACGCCAACGGCGTAATATTTACGTCACTCTAAAGGATCGGTGAAAAATCGCTGATTTTCAGTCGATGCAGTACCACTAAAAAATTAATTGATGCAATATTGATTGAAATCCAGTGTAATTCCACTGAATCTCAGAGACTCTTTGATTCAAATTTAAAGTGTAATGGCTTAATAAATGGATCAAAATTGCGTGAGTGCGCTCAGCGCGTAATAATTATGTACTGTAATAACGTAATAGAGAGTTCAAAATTGCGTGCGAGTACTCCAATCGCGTAATGATTACGTAGGGCGCGAAATTGCTGCGGAAAGAGTTACTTTAGAAGTTTAAGCTCATGCTAAGGAAGAGTTAAGATAGCTTTTTTAATTACGACTGGAAATTAGATAATAGTTTTTAGAGGTAATATTTGCTGCGTAGATGCATGTAGACTTTGTTTTGATTATGAGTAATCTTAATTAACGTCGTAACTGATTCCTCGTCTTTTCGTGCGCAAACTTTTTGCGCATGAAATAATTGCAAACATTTTCTATGCAAAAGAATGCGGGGCGCAGAGAGTTGTCCGAAAAGTCTTTGTAGGCTAACGTCGTTAAAGATAAGCATTACAATAACCGGAGAGCACGCTGAACAAGTGCAATTCCCGAATTTTCGCATCCCGCGAGAACTTTTGCATTTCGCCTCGTTGATAAAATTTTGGCGAAAGTCGCGCGCGCGAAATGCGTTCCCACCATAAACTCATTAACAATGTGGGCCACAGACAACTCAAAGCAACGCGTTGTTAAGTGTAGCGAGGTCGAATCGTTTGCCAACATCTTCATTTCTTTGAAGACAAGGAAAAATACGCGAGAAAAGAATTTACAACTCACTCGTCTGTTCTCTGTTCTTGCTCACTTCAGCGGAATTATTTGAAACTAGCGCTAATATTTTAATTACCTTATCTCACGTAAAATCAACTTAACATATGTGCACTCAATCAATGATTATTACTGGTTTTAATTTAAATTATCTCGAAAAACGTATTTTTTGTTAAAAATAATTTGAAATCAGCGCTAATATTTTTCTTACCTATAATCTCACGTAAAATTAAGTTGATATGTGAACTTAATTAATGATTATTATTGGTTTTAAATCATTTCGAAAGAAATATGTTTTGGTCCAAAATCGTTTGAAACTAGCGCTAATATTTAACTTGCCTAATCTCACGTAAAATCAACTTGATATGTAAACTAAATTTATGATTAATGTTGGTTTTAAATTATATCGAAAAAAATATTTTTTGTTCAAAAATTATTGGAAACTAGCGCTGACATTTTATTTACCTAATCTCACGTAAAATTATCTCGATGTGTGAACTTAAGAATTTTAATTGGTTTTAAATTATATCCAAAATAATATTTTTTGTTCAGTTCTTATTAATGCTATGTTTAAGGTTGTAAAAATGAATTTCGAAAGCAGGTTTTGTGCTTGGGTATCTTTCTATACCGCTTTCTTGCAGCTCTGAAAATTTCAAGAAAATCGGGGGACAGTTGTGGTACTTTCCTTGTTAGTTTATATGTCGTCCGTAGGTCTATAATATCTAAAGCTGTAACTGCTGTGTTTACTAAATTTGAATCAGTGAGAGTAGCGAAAATTCACTGAATCTGAGAGAGTATCGCTGATTCAAATTAAGAGTGTTGGCGGCGCTAAACTTGCGCAAAATGAAATCGCGACATGGTTTTTGGTGAAAAGTGTCAAGCCTGTTTCGCATTCTTTTCATAAGCAACTGCCTGATAATGAAGCATGTAAATAGGTTGGAGATGCGTTAACAAAGGAAGGGTGGGGGGAGGGACTGGCGCCGGGCGGCGTGGCGCCAATAGGTGCGATTAGCAAGGCGCAGTGGAGCCGCTTCTTTTCGACTTGCGAAAGTAGAGCGGTTTACTGGACTCGATGGCCAAGTAAGCGTACCTCCGGTTTAGGCCTCGCCACTAAAGAGCCGATTCGAGAGCCAGCGCTTCCGAAAGATTTTCCTGGAAAAGGCCCGCGCAATGACCGGCTCTCTATATTAGCCCAAGCGCGCGTTACACCTCTGGATGAATCTGTGAAATTTTTTGAGGGAGAGAGCAAAGCTAAGTTGGCCCTTTAACAGAGCTGATCAGATGCTGAGCATGATCTGCGAAAGGGCTTTGCCGATCAACGCGATTTTCGAAAGCTCTTTAAATCAAAGTTAGAGGTGGGTTAATTAAGAGCAATTAACTTATAGCCGCCCAAGGTATTTGGAGTGAAATTTAGTGTAAGAGAAATTGGAAGGATTTTTTCCATTAAAATACGGAATTTTAAGCTTTGGAAAATGCCTAAATTATTGAATTTCAGATTTGGAGAGGAATGATCTTTTTTAAGATGTGTCAATAATGAACTGAAAAGATCCTTTAAAATATTTTTTCCTGTTTGCTAATGCGGGGCTGTAGGGGGTTAAAGAGCCGAAAGATCTATGGAGAGCCGACAGGTATCCACTAGAGAGCTGCCAAATAGTGTTGCTCTCTAAGAATGTTTTATGATTTAAAACTTAAGCTTTCTTCTCTAGAAAGTCGGTTTGGAAAGAGAGCTCTAAGAGCCGATGACTGAGGAAGATTTCTTTTGAAGATCCACTTGTGCAACAGAATGCAATAGATCCGGATCTCGATCGTAATAAAAAGAAGGCGAACATAGCGTTCATTGCTTCAAACAGGAACATGTTAAAATAATGAATCAAGCAATCACTGTTGATTCATTTTATGCCTCTGTTTCCTGCCCTTTTATTATGGCGTTTGTATCCACGAATCGCCTCGACGCTTGTTACGAGCAAAAAGAAGAATTGCCCTGTAAATCGTAGTCTTGCTACGGAACCGCAGGCCAAGATGCCACTAAAAATCCTAGTCTAAAAACTTACAAATAGGTGAAGAAATCTTGTCAATACGTGAGGTGTGATATTTCTATAAGAACGGGTGTCATGAAAATATAGTGAATTAAATTATTTCAAATCCACGTTTCGCGATTTGTTAAAAATCCTCCGGTATCGACAAAAATCCAACGTTTAGTTAGATCTATAACTATACAATACTGCTGTATGTGGCAAGTCTAACTGACGGAAATTTACATCGTTGTGGACTCGTAACTTAAACTATCATAGCTGAAACTGGAGTGGCTGCAGTATGGCTTAAGTGGGCTTCTGACACTTAAATGGCTGAAACAGAAATGATTACAAGCAGTCTGGAACTTTTTTGGCGTAAACTGTCGTTGTAGAAATAGATTTAGCTAATCATTCGGAACTGAAATGGTAGAGACTGAAATGGCTTGGGACGACTGAAAATGACATAATGATTGGCACTGAAATAGCTATCGATGAGACTAAAACCAAAGTGTCTGAAACTGGAAGGCTGGAAATAACATGAAAGAGGACTAGAACATGAGACTTAAAAATGGCTGGAAATGAAGCGTCTGAAAGAGCATTGGCATGACTGAAACGAAAATGGTTTTAACTTATGGCTGAAACTGACATGAACACACCTTGAATCGACTTGGCTAAAAGTTGCAAGCTACAACTGACCTGGGTGAACCTTACCTAGCGAAACCTCGCCTTGCGGTCCCCCATTCCTCGGGGTTCATCGGATATCAGAACAAACAAGTAGTAAATCATGGACCTCTCGAGATGAGCCCATATTTCTCTCGTCGTCACCTCCCCGATGTCCTCCCCCGTCTTTGGAGGTTTTGTCCAAAATGATGGCTGCGTGCGGTTTGAACATATGCCTCTGTTTGCAAATGTTGCTTTCCCGCCAAGAAAGACGCCTTTGAGAAGACATCTATGGGGCCGTGCGCTCTGTTGTTCAGCGCAGCGAATGCTTTTCATGGGGCACTTCAAACGGTTCCCCATGTCCCGGTTTTCTCTGCCTCTGCATATCTTTCGACCCGTAAATGTACAGTGGGCCACAAAAGTCATGACCACTGCTTCCATGTATTTCTTATGGGAGCAAGGGTCATGACTTTTGTGGCCCACTGTACGCCATTAGGCGAGAATCAGATGCTCGGTTCACTTGCCTAAAATTCATGGGAAAATCCGCCAGTGTTGCCAGATTTCACAATTCGAAAATTTTTAATCGCGATTAAATTAAATGCCACTCGAGATAACCAAGCCTTTCGGATCGCTCTCAAGCTGATAAATCCAAAGATGTGATGAATCACTCAGTTATCTTAACCGGTTAGCATTTTCACTGCGTATAAATTTCACAGATATGGCAACACTGAAATCACCAACATACCCAGCATTAGCTGTTTGTAATTTCGAATAATCTTGACTGTAAAAAAGGCTGCTTTATCTCTAACCCGCTACCACCCAGCGATATCGTTTGGCAACAGAAAAAAAATATTTTAGAGGATCTTTCCACTACAGTATTGTCACAATTTAAAAAATGTCCCCGCTCTGGAAAACTGAAATTTAATTATTTAGGCATTTTTCAAACCTTGAAATAGTGTATTTTAATGAAAAAAATCCTTCCAATTTCTCTTAAGGCGAATCTCGCTCCGAATTCTTTTGGGCTGTTGTGGGTTAAAACACGCTGTATGATCACAAAATCATTTCAAGGGCGAATCCAGAAGGCCGTTGGTTATGCAAATCGAATAGAATGACCTCGCCGAAAATGTGAAAGAAAATGTAATTGTCGCCGGATTGGATGTCGTCTCTCGCCGCGCTCTTTCCATCATCCACGTCCACGGATAACTGTCAACAGACGTCATCCGCTATTGTCCGACGTAACATCTGTATTGAAAAGCATTTCGTAATACGTATGTAAGGTAGCAATGGTAACCGTTGCCGCTGGGGCCAAGGAGGGCGCACCGGCCTCCACAAAGGAGGAACAGTTGGTTTTCATCTGTGGTCACTGGACTTGGTCCAGCAGGCCCCATAGTGCTCCGGCTCCATGACGGGTCCATGAGGCAGCGCGGTGTGGGTAGCTGTTGCACAAGAGGATCAATGATGAATGGAAAATTTGTCGGGTGACAGTTGCCTTTGGTCCGTTTTTGACAGGAAATCTTTGGAGGCATTTTCTTGGAGTGACCCGCGGGATAGGCGCGATGGAAAAGACGCGGGAAACGAAACAAGACCTAAGACTATTAATCAATTAGGAACAAAGAGATTTTGCAGTTTGTGGGCAAAGTGCGCTGTAAGTTTGATTTTCTACCTCTTGGTCTACGTGATGTCACCACTGAATTTTTCCAGTGTTGCTATATTTAAATTCAGTAAATTCACTGAATCTCAGAGACTATCACTGATTCAAATTTAGAATGTTACCTAACCTAAGTTGACCTAATGGTCGCTAAGCAACAGCGGTAACGGAGCAAGGCTCAACGCACGTAACTTATCCACACGCCAACAAAAATAAAAAAAATCCCTGTCAAAATTACAATTTTCAGACAATATTATTGGCTATAGTTACTAAAAAATTGTAATGGTGGCAAGGCTACAAAAGTGATTGTTATTTCAACAGATACGATTGTAGTCGGTATAGGAGCAAAGCGCGATTGTCAGTGTCACAGATATTTGTTGCTGTAACAGCGACATTTTTTTTGCTTGCAAACTAAGCGATGTGATTATTATTTTCCCTGGAATAGGTCAATTTTCATCGGAGGTAAGGGAATTTCACTTGTAAGTTAATGTCACTCGTACGAGTGAATTTTGATAAATTGTGTGTACATTGAAAAGAGCTTAAATTTTACCCAAAGGAAAGTGAATGGAAGGCGAGTAAACTCTACTCCAAAACGGGTAAATTTCGCTCGAAAATGAAATGGACTTCACTCAAAAATTCATGAAGAGCATATCGGGTGAGAAAACGCCTAGTATCTCTTTTCTCCATCTCCGTATTTATCTCCCCTCGATTGCTCCTTCTTTCGCTTCTCCGAAACTTTCTTCTGCCATTTTCTGATTGGTCAATGAAACGATTGTGACTGGTTTATTGGGGACCAATCAGAGCGCGTTTAGCCGACGCTTCTCTTGGACGCGTTCCAAAGCTTTGCTTTCTAACGAAGTGGTTAACCAGCAGCCAGTTTCCCAAAAGTCATGCATTCGACGCAAAGGTTCTCATTACCATAAGTGTGGCGACAAAGTGACATGCCTCATTAAAGAGGTGACAGGTACGAGTACCCGCGTGGGAGGTATTTGGGTACTCTTTTTTGTGGCCCACCTCGAGTTCATCTCGGTACCCAGCAAGGAAGGCTCACCCATTGTGGTGAGCGCACCCCTGGAAAGTTTCGGTTATCCATTCAAATCAGAAAAGCCCATGTATCTTGGTACCATGGGCCTCACACGCTGCTTACGACTGTTTGCCCAGTAATTGTATCGCTCTTTCCTTCTTAAAGAACGCACCCGAGGAAAACCCTACAAAAACATTCTGAACATTCATGTTATAGGTTTTGTTATAGTAAAATCATTTGTTAAAATAGGGATAACAAAAATATTTTGTCACAACAAAATGTTTAGTTCTATCAACAAAACGTTTGGTTGCTGCAGCAAAAGTTTTGGTTGCAGCAACAAAAAATGTATTTGTTGTCCCTAATTTTGTTGCCGTAACAAAACGATTTTTTTTTCCGTGAAGAAGTTTGCCTGGAAGTTGTGCTGCTTATTCGTTACAATCAAAAAGTGCGAGTGTTTTTAAAGTACAGTAGGCTTTTGATATCAAGGTATAGTAAAAAGTGGACAAACAATAAAGTTAGGAGACTTGAACGCAAGTCAGCATATCCCGTGAATACGACAGGAACATTTTTAATCTTTTCCTGATATTTTTCCTCGGTCTATTCTAAGTATCCCTAAAAATTGATCGTTTAAAAACAAAGAAAAATATGTATTTGTTTTTAGAGGTCAAAATGTGGGAATTTCGTTTTAGCATATTAGGGTCGCTACACCTCCCTTCCTTTTTTGTTTTGAAAGTGACAAAACACTTTTCAAAAGGAAATTTCTAAAGATATTAACTTTCTTTCCTGCCCTTTCTGTTTCAGCTAAAGGTCCACCAAATATGGCCCGAGTTCGTATAGGATGGAAGCCCATTGCAAAAAGGGTAAGTCACTGCAATAGTAATTTCAAAATTTGTGGGTTATTCGTGGGTATTAATTCCATCTTAAACTGAGATATTCATGGATACACGCGACGTATCGTGCACGAAATACATGAGTTTCTTCCAAAGCAAACAGTAATTAGATGTACAGAAAAGTGTGTCTCTGTTACACCGAACGTGTCTTATTGTTGCCGTATCTGTAACGGCTTAATATTTTTCCTCTCGTTTAACTGCCAATATGATAATCTGCATGCGAATACTTAGTTACAAAAATTAAGGCTAAAAATGAGAAAGTATCGGTGAAAAAAGGGCATTCTAAACACCAAAAGTTTAAAAAGACGATGTGAAAATATTGTCGCTAACATTGTGGCAAAAAAAAATGTTTTTGTTGAAAAAGTCGATTTTGCGTTTGCATCGAAGCAGAAAAATTTGGATCCCAGAAAATATTCGAGACTAACAGCTACCTCATCCAAAAAAAAAAATGCGTCCACGCACAAGTTTATTTTATCAGTGTGTTTCGTGTTATTGGCTCATGCGTAAAACAAAATCAAAAGCAACCGCAAAAAATGTTTGAATCTTTCATTTTTTCGGTGAAGAGAAAGCGAGCAGTTTGTAATTGTTTCCCGTGGCGTGTTTGCGGAGCGGCGTTTTGTTCACACGTGGCGACCGCGGGGCGCCGCCTGTTGCGCCGCTCAAATTGAACCACAATAGTTTCCCTGCGAACTCCGATCAGATGCGCAGACGAGCCCTCTAACCCTTTCACTTGTCAAACTGACAGAGCGAGAGACGAGATCGGCCGCGCGTTTGCAACAGAGACAGACGAGCAAACTGCGACCATCACTTTGATTCCGATCTCTTAAACGCTGCGTTTACGTGGAATCGCTGATTCGGGGCCGATCCTTTTTAACTGATTACAAAACAGCAAAGAAAAAGCTTGATAACGTATCTACAAAACGATGCTCGATCATTGCACTGTAAATTTTCGAGATTGTGTTTTTACTTGCAATATAAAATTACCCTGAACAGCCTAAAGTATTTGGAATGAAATTCAGCTTAAGAGAAATTGAAGGTATTTTTTCCATGAAAATACGCAATTTTAAGCTTTGGAAAATGCTTAAATAATTAAATTTCATGCTTCCAGAGGGGTGATATTTTTTGAATTGTGACAACACTGAACTGAAAAGATCCTTTAAAATGAGTATTTCTGTTGCCGAACGGCATCGCTGGGCGGTAGTGGGTTAAGAAAAAAAAAAAATTAAATAAAAACAACATTTTAAAATTTTATTTTAGTGTGATGCTATTGACCCGCCATGCATCAATGTAGGAAGAGTTGAGCGCAGGTAACCAACTTAATTCATTTTAAATGGGAGATGACTTGAACGCACGGAGCCTAATGCGTTTTAAATGGGGCAGTTGGGTCAATAGACGCTCCCTTTATTTTATTTTATTAGCTTGCTCCACGCGAGCTTAAGAAAAAGACTAAACGCATTGCAAATGCCGGGAAAAGCGGAAACCCATTTTCGTATATCAAGTGAAATCTCGAGAAATTCATATTATGTTAAGCGCTGCTTGCTTGGAGAAAATTTTGACAGGAAAAAAACGCGTTGCGAGGAAAGACAGACCGATAGTTTTCTGATAACTGATGTTTCAGACGTTTTAAAGAGTCTTTTGAATAGAATAATATCAAACTCGATTTATCGGTTCTTTTTTGATATGAAAATAGAATCACTGCACTTTAAATTTGAGTCAGTGAGAGAAAAATTAGTGAAAATTCACTGAATCTTAGAAATGCTCACCGATTCAAATTTGATTTATCGGTTCTTTTTTGATATGGGAATAAGATCACTTCACTCTAAATTTGAGTCAGTGAGAGAAAAATCAGTGATAATTCACTGAATCTTAGAAATGCTCACTGATTCAAATTAGAGTGTCATCGGGGCCATTGCCCACGGAACACAAAAGGTACTTCTCAACAACTTGCCTCAGAAAAGTAAGCGGCATCTGGCTCAGCCACTATAAGTCTAGGTTAACTAAGGTTAGGTTACGGTTAGTGTCTTGTGCAGCGCTCCGTTCGGCGACGAAAGATAGAACTCATTAGAAAACATCTTTGCTCATGGAATTTACAGTGTGTTAGGAGATCCAACAGAAACGCGATTACGGTAACACATTTACCTTGCATAAAGGAAGCAGACACATTCTTTACGCCCCGACCGCATTAAGCGCCGTCGGCGCCCCCCCCCCCTTTGATTGCACCGCCTCGTCAATGTATTGAACGGAAAGAACCTCCCGCTGGTCATTTCAACAGTTTGTTAAACATTTCCTTCCTTGAAAATGGGTACCCGCGGGTGGTGGCCTTAATCAGGTACCCGCACACAAAAAGCCTACTTATCTAAGTACCCTACCCATATGTCTATGCCCAAACTATTGATGAAATAGCGCCGCTTACGGGAAGAGTCAAAGAACCCAAGGAGCCTTTTTTAGTCAATCGAAATGATTGAGTCTTGAGCTTACGCGTCTATTTAGACTTGCCGAGGGACCCGTTTTCCCGCAGGGTATTTTAGGTTAGGTTTTTAGGCATGGTGGGGTGCAGTCTCCGATGACAAAACCGCGACAAATGTCCTTAAGCCAAGATTTATTTTGACGCGAGTGCTGCTCCTGCCGCGTTTTCCAGAATGCGAGGTGTCCTGTTCTCTATCCGACACCGAGCTGATCTGGCGGAGAAGGGTGCACGGAGGGTGCCCGAGGGGTGCTGTGCACCTCGTCCTGTCTGCACCGTCGCCTTTGCGCAGGATTATCTGGGCATCGTCCAATAACTCGCTTGAAATGCGAGGACGCAGCGATAAGTCAGCAACACCTAAGGATTTCCTACAAAATAAAAAGGAGCTGCTTAAAATTATTAATGCTGAAGACGAGAACAAGGCGGAGAATATGGGAATATTTATTGAATAGGTAAAAGATGACTGTTCATAATGCAAGGTTTCTTTTGATTTTGTTTGAAAGATATGTTATGATATTTTTAAGATATTGTGAATTTTTTTCTTGATTTTTTTTATTTACTAATTTGAAAGGACGTTTTTACGCTGTGGGAGAACTGCTGTTGCATTTTGAAGGAATCCCTTTATATAAACAAAATTCCGCTTTTCTTGATAAGATTTTTCATATCTCTAAGTATGCTTTTCATTTTGAGAAGTTAAAGTTGATTTCGAGACGGTTCATCCATTTTGTGAAGGATATCTCAAGATGTTTCTGACATAACAGACCTTGATATCTCTTTAGTTAACGTATAGTTTTCTTTAGAGTTAAGGTCCCCCCCCCTAAAATGACGATGCCAAAACCAAACTTAAGCAAAATGTGGATGATCAATCGATCTTTTAGTTTATACGATTGAATAAAGTGCAAGACGAAATATCCGCGTTTATTCTGCGTTGAATAACGAAAGATGTTACCTCTCTAAGCTCATCAGTACCTAGCCTCTAAAACAAAATCTTGATCCGTTTTATTATATTTATTATATAAGGAGCTCTCCTCTACTTCAAATGCTGTGCGGTGAGGTGCCACCAAAATTCCCACCAAACTTTTAAGACTAAGTCGCTCTCTAAAAGCCACGTCGAGTGATATTCACTCGTTTAGACTACCTCAACCAATGCAAGCTTCTTCGGTATATGCTCAGTTGTTGAGTGAGCCTCAATGATTAAACGAGTGAAATTCACTTGAGGGATTTTAGTGAGCTGAGATAGCTCGGCTCGGAGCTTCCTTTGTTAGAGACTCGTAAATCAAAAGTGGCCCAACCTCGAACATACTTTAAGATATACTCCGGGAGTAAACACAGCTATTTCTACTGGAAACTAATTTGTTGTGAAAGCGAATGCCGTTGATCTCGCAGCATCCACAAAAGAAGTGGAGCCAAGATGCAGAAAGAATTCGGTGGAGATGCGGCCGGTCGGCGCGGCCCCAGCCCCGGCCCCGAACTTCGGCCGCGGGCCGGCTTGGCTCCTTACCCCAATGCCATTGTCAAGCCCTACCTAAGCGAACAGAACAGACTCTAAGGTCCTCTCCTCAGCTGCCCCATTCCGCTGAGGCTCCGCTGCGGCCCTTGGCCCTTCCGAATCCAACAGCTGCGTCTGGAAATGCCTGAGCCTGCCGTGGGAGAAGAAGAAACGTCTTGGCCCGCACGGGCGAGGACCTTCCCGCATGCGGGCACCGTAACTGATTAGGCCGGCCCGCATGCGGGCTTGTCCTCGCCGAGACCAACTGATTTTTACCGGTGCCCTGACTCGATCGTCAAAAGTTTTTGGTTATGTCCTTCGGTAGCAGATGTTCGGAAAAGGGTAAGGGGAGGAAAGGAGTTTTTAGGATTTTTATCTAGGGGTTGCAGGATGGGGGACGCGACGGGCTATGGAGGATTAGCCTATGGGGAGTCCGACTTATTAACGTCTTGGTAGTCTCGGTTGGGGGGACGCTCGTTTTGGAATCTCAAAAAGAGCTTTGCGCTGAGGAATATATCGCGCCGCTGAAGTAAGTTAGGTCTCGTGGATTTCCTATGTTTTCGCCGAGTGGAAGGCACAAGTCACACGTAACTAGAAATTTGTTTAACCTATGCCGCCGAGAAGCGTTAGCGGAATGTTAGCGGAGTGTTAGTGGAGCGTTAGTGCGGCGTAAGTGGAGCGTTAGGGGGCGTTAGTGGAGCGTTAGTGGAGCGTTAGTGGAGTGTTAGTGGAGCGTTAGTGGAGCTTTGGCGGATGTTGGCGGAGCGTTAGCGGATCGAGGCCGAAAGGGACATAACGTTACCTTATTAAGCGGCATGAGGTGGTTTTACCGCGACTGATAAGGTTAGGTTAGCTCAGGTACCTTGGGTCTAGCCCCACTCGGCTTGACGACGAAAGGTCATCAGCTAATTCACCCTAGCTTAACGTGTCTTAGCTATGTGCATAACTGAAACGAACTAAACAAGCATCTCACCCGATCTCACCCCAATCCCAGCAACACAACGTAAAATCTTCACGTACTCATTAACTAGAATATCTCCTTCATTCCAAGAGTAGATTACTCATGATTCGTTGCAGAAACTAATTTTTCTTTTCTTTAAATTTTTGAGGACTTAAGGAATGGTTCAGAAGCACCCTCGTCCAGGCTTGACGACGGGCTATCCTAGCGTTGTGGGGGTAGGGGGTGGGGAAGGGTCCTTTCAAGTGGGTGAAGGACGCAACATACGGGAGCTGTGGGAGGGAGAGGGAGAGGGCGGGCGTGGGAGCCGAGGTGAGCCGCCCCGGTAAATCAGACCCGCTCCCATTGTGAGCCGAATCAAAATGGTTGCAGCGGTGGCGGAGTCGGTAGGTAGCCAAGAGGTAGTTTTGGCGTTTCGATAGCTTCTGGGTCGCGTTCTCTCGCCCTGGCTTGGATGAAAGATTAGACGAAACCCAATCTGTTCTTTTTTTTCCTTCGTCCTGAATAGACTTTTTAATAATAATTGGAAGATCTGGAGCTAGGTTTTCGAGTCGTCTTGGAGATCTTTTGATGTTGCTACATAGTCAATGCTGAAAGTCGCAACACGCAAAAAATGAAATTGCTGCCTCAACAAAGCAGTTTGTTAATATTGAACGAGCAAACTAGAATTGTTGTGGTGACAATTTTAATTGTTAGGGAGACAATTTCAGTTCTTGAAGTGACA
>Ga0058701_10001592_pt1 | contig 16352 bp, 6 predicted proteins | sample AgamicOrMae_FD_97039 | JGI IMG/M metagenome (GOLD analysis project Ga0058701, IMG submission 97039) | Agave microbial communities from Guanajuato, Mexico - Or.Ma.e | ecosystem: Host-associated > Plants > Phyllosphere > Phylloplane/Leaf | place: Guanajuato, Mexico | collected 2012-06-04
AAATTCGATTGAGATTTAAATGAGACTGGATAGAGACTCGATAAAGACTGCTGGCGGAGTCTCGTCTCAATTGAGTATTGCTGGCAGAGTCTCAACAGAATATTGCTGGCGGCCAATTTCAATACCCGTGAGACTTGTCTCGATTGCAGTATCACGGTACTGTCTGAAATACTCATGCAAGACCGAAAAATTTTGTCCCGGGTTTTGATATCAACCATTTATTCTGTGTGATTGCTACTGTTGGTCGCTATTTTAGGGATTGGTTGATGTAACCGAGTCAACAGGTTAATCCGACGATATCATCGTGAAAGCAAATACTATTCGTGCAATAAAGATATAACTTTTTCTTCCTAGTTTGTATTAACGAGTCCAATAAAGAATGACGCTCTCTGAACTTGACATGGTAAGGCTCAACATAAAAAGCGGTTAGATCGTTAGCTAACGGTTAGATCGTTAGAAGTCGCTGGAACTTATTTTTGCCATTCATTCACCTTCCTGGTTATTCTTATTGACGATACCTGCTCATTAAAATGTTGCTTCTATTGAAGACTATACTCCTGAAATACCATCTTTCGTTGCGGGCAAACTTTATTTCGCTCCGCACTCAAAGTGATCTTTAAAAGCGCTCCAAGCAGCTACTTTAGTTTCTACAAATCATGGCGTACTCATTTGTTAGTCTAATATTTGACAAGCACAGAAGGAAGTCAGCTAAGTTGATGGCATCATTTTTAACGGGTGAACTACTTTCGCGAGGAGACCTACATTAAACTTCAATTTCAAAGTGTTAACTACTATACACGACCCGCGAAACCTCGTTAATAAAATCATAGGGGAAGATTCTTGTTTAACAATACACTGGAAACATTCACTCAACACTATACTAACAAGACGGGTTCTCAATTTAAAAATCGCGTTTTTTTTTTGGCTTATGTGTTTCATAATCCTTTAACGTCCAAAGCAGGAGCGGTATCAGAGAAAGTATTGAGGCGGTGAAATTCAATTAAGGTTAAGTTCAACGCCGCTTACTTAACGAAGGCATTCAGAAAACGTTTTCTATCCACATAATACAAGTAAACGTTTCTTCTATGTAAATTATGGACCTATTGTTCCCGTTTAGCGATCTTCCAATCTTCTACATACAATTAATAAACATTAACATAAAATTTAATATTTTTAAAAACGGGAATTTTTTCGATATTTTTTTTAGAAACATATCAAACCATTTTTTAAAAATTGAATCTGTTCTTTCAAATTGAGTTGATTTTGCAAAAAATTTTAACGCAACATTTCAGGTGAATCTTTTGGAAAAAAAAGCTGCCTAATTGAAATCAAAGTTCTTCTTTATGAAGTTAGTAATAAATATTGTGTGATACGCGGCGGATTAATGCTTGATAACGAATTTAAAGGGGGACCTCCTACAATGTACATCGATAACAATCTCAATTAAAGATACCCTTCTTTTGTCCGAGTCAATTTCTGGAAGATTCACCAATCTCTTTTAAAAGCAGGTGTTTTACTGAAAGACCTTTCCAACAATACGTTCCGGCGGCCCGACCGGACGAAGGGTCGCGGGGGTCGGAAAGGGTCGCCCGCCGGCTCGTGCCGGGATGAGGACCAAGGGACATCGATAAAGTCCGTCGGAGACCGAGGCGAGCCGAAGAGAGGCGAAAAGAGGCGAAGCCCGCCGGGTATCGCATCGTCCTATGCGATTAGGTCACTTCCCAGGAATAGGCAAGGCACGGACCTCTCTCAAAGTTTCCCAATTTAGCTGCAAAAGGTATTTCGCTGGCTGCATCTTGCCACTCTCAGTTTCAAGGGCTGCATTCTCGAACTCTTGTATTTCACTTCTCGTCGCGAAGCCGAGCGGAGGTGACAAGAAAGCGAGGCATAGGGTACATATTCTAACCTAGCTTAACCTAATTTAACTTAATCTAAGTTAACCTAACCTAACTTAACCTAACTCAACCTAGGATAACCTTACTTCACCTAACCTATCTTAACCTACCACAAGATAAACTAAGTTTACCCTTTACACCCTTACTACATACCTAACCTCGATTTAACCTCCCCACCAAAACTCAATCTACCTAACCTTACTCAAACCACCGTGACTTAACCTAACTTAGCCTAACCTTACTGAACGTAACTTAACCTAACTTAGCCTAACCTTACTGAACGTGACTTAACCTAACCTGTCTCAACCTACAGTTTACTTCTTGGCGGCAGAAGCCTGCCGCCAAGAAAGCGACTTGAGGCTCATTGGCGACCGACGGGTGGAACGATATCGGAGCGAGCTAGGGAGCCTAACGTTACGCAGTATACCGATGATGAAATCAAAGATTGATCAATAAAAGCACAAAAAAGGGTCGAAAATGCAACCTGTGATAGTGAGAGCCTCCTGACTGGCCTCCATTCTCGGGCAGAAAGCAGCCTTTTACTGAATTGTCCGACGGCTTTAAGAAATGAATCGATTCGAGAAATAATGTTATTGAAACAAACTAAGATATTCGGCGGTGGTCATGGCCGATGTTGTTTCAGACTGGCATACCAATTTGTTTGGTCGGAAAACACCACGACCTCCAAACCGTCTAATTTTAGTGGTTAAAAGCCCGCGAAAAAAATCATTCGACGGTTTTTTGGCGGTGTTTTTCGGTCTGCTGTTTTATAAGCTACTTTTTTCGGTCTTTTTTCGATTTTTTAAAACACGGGAAAAAAATGGTTTCGTAACAGCAGAAAAAAGTGATAAAGATACAAAATTTTGTTGCTGAATGCCGATATTTTGCTGTATAAACTCAACATTTTGTTGCAGGAACTAAACTACATGGCAGTTTATAGTTGTGACTAAATAATTCAGTCATACCTTTTTTTTAAAAAAAAATTGTTGGAGGGACAAAATGTAAAAGTTACTCCAGAAAACATTAAAAAAACTTTATGGTTTAATCCTGTCTTTTCAGGAACGGAACTGACGACAAAAATACCCACACCGTGAGAACTTTTACGACCAAGAGAAGTTACAGAAGAATTTTACACTGAAAAAGAGTTTGTTGGGAAAAAAAGGTGAAAAAGGGTTAAGTTCGCTATAAACATAAATAAAATAATAATAAAAAACAAGGGGAAAAAACGCGTTTTTTCACGTAAAACTATATGTCCATAAATTGAAGCAGAGTGCATTAGAAGAATCCGCCGTGTTTATGCCAAATTTCCAGGACGCTCCGGTGCAAAGCTGGGGAGAGCTCGCCTATCGCTATGGCTTTATTACGACTCGCCGGGCCCCTTTCGGCCCCTTCTAGGCCCTTTTGGGCCCTTTACTCCTGAAAGCAAACCGCCCGTCGCTTGCAAGTTTTAAGGGGCCCCTCAGAACGCTTCGCGTTGCGGCCGCACCAACGCGCCATATCGCGCCTCCTCTCAACAGTGTTGCCTCATTGCACAAATTAAAACGCGGTTAACTTTTTAACCTGGAGAGAAACCCATCATAAACCCCTTTCTTGGACTGCCTACATCGTTCCAAAACAGGTTATTTAGATAACGAGCTCATATTGAAGGTAAAGATAAAATTGGGAAACGCGGCAACACTGTAAAAGCGTTAAGCGCGGGAAAGGTAAATCGATTGCAAGTTGCGACAAGCAGCGCTTTGCATTCTCCGCTTAACATTGCGCGAGTACCTTGACTTTGCTTTTGCATAAACTTTTCAATTATGAAGAATGCATTTTTTGTGTTTTCTGTAATACCAAGCTAAACGAAGCGTTTAGCTTGGCCCAGCCTAGCCATTCTTCCAACCCATTATATCACCCTTCCTGTCCGTAATTTCTCCAATCCAAACGCCAACAAACCCATCCCAACGTAACCTAACTTAACCTACGTAGCCAAAGTCAAGGACGGGAAGCAGTACTGTCTCCGAGAAGTAAGCGGCATCAGGCTTAGCGAAGGGAAAGCGTGGGACGGCACAAGACCTCGCGCGACCGAGCAGCTGATCATTAATGCTCGATTCCATTAGAAAATGAGAGTTTAAGAGATAAAAAAAATAGACCTTTCTCCTCTATCTTTAGAGTTTGATTGGCGAAGGCTGCTCATCTCTTACGAACTAACAGAGCAGGAATGCGTTTATCCTGCTTCCACTTCTGTAAGGCAAAGCAAGGACATCCGCGCTTGAGAGACCAAACATGCCTCGCGCTGAGGAATGGCTATTTAGCTTTGATCTTTTGCGAATACGACCGAGATTCGTTTGTCCAGGACGAGGTTTCTTTGACCATATTGTTCAGGAATGAGGAAGGGAACGCGATCTAGTCTGAGTCTGCGCAGAAAAAAAACGTAATGATTTTCGACATGAGATTTTAGGTATTGGAGAATTAGAGATCAAGATTTCAAGCAAATCTCATGTGATTAGCTCCAGTTCGATCGTTCAGCGCACAAGACGGAGAAAGCAAACCCGTGATCATCAAACCATCAGCGGAAAAACTCAGCTGGGAGAAAAATCCGACTTCCGGCGTTTTTCCGCGAATTTTCTGCACTCCGAGAAGAGAGTAAACTCTCAAGGCTCCTCTACCGAGATCTACGTTTTGTATTACGACAAAAGTGTTTCATGCGGAAGAATGCTGTTCTCAAGATGAAAAGTTCACGGACCGGGGCGGGGGAAAGGGCAGGGTTAAATTTCAACGACTTTTCGTTGATTTCAATGACACCTGAGCGTTTCAACAGGCTGTGCCTGTTTTTTTCTTTCACTGTCACAGGATTTCTTTTTGCGCTCCGAAACAGGAGCAGCTTTCCCCGAAACACACCTGCTGTCCAAAAAACGCGCTCTTACATCATCATTACCGCAAAAACCCATCTCCTATCAAAATAACGTTTTACCTCATTTTCTGAAAGAAAATAACATCGTTCTAAAACCAATCTAGCCATTTCCCACACCTACTGATCATGATAAAAATATGAGTTTTTTTTTAAAAAAGATATCTTCTTTTTTTCTTTTAAAAAAATCAAGGGAAAAAAATCTACCACTGCACAACCAGCTTTCTAACATTTTACAATTTTTCAACCCGTGCCCTCTAAATTTGAATCGTAAGTGTTTCTGAGATTCAATGAAAATCCACTTAATTTCAATCAAAAGCATACTAAACAAATTCAGTGGAAATCGACTGAAATTCAATATTTTTCCACTTAAGCTCAAAGACAATTACTAATTACAATTTATAGGGTAATATTTCGGGTGCTTTGAAGCAAGGAATTATTAATTATAGCCATTGATGCAATCTGATAATATTTTCGAATCCCGGTACTTTGATGGCAAAAACTTTTAATTATAGCCTCCAATCTGGGCTTCGTTACATTTTAAGGATGAAAACTTTTAGACTGTCACTTGTTGCAATAATTTCCATCAAAACCCAGACTGCTGGCAAAAGCCCCAAGAAAAGTAATTAATTACATTCTTCTTGGAGACTTTATCACGCTGTCAGTAAAGACAGAATATTTTCCGTGTACTCTGTGAATCCAAAACAGGTTGCCTCTTCTTGTGTTCCACCCTGGTCCACCCTTTCATCATGATGACAAACGACAGACAACCGCGTTGGTTAGGTTATGTCGAACAAGTTAGGTATATACATACCTAAGTTAAGTTAAACATTGAGTAGATATTGCTTTGAGCATCACTTCGATATCGCTCCGTTTTCGCCTAATACTGATACAGCTTTTTCTCGGCGGCTATCACTGACCCCGAAAAGTTACGCGAGGCGACCAACAGTCAACCAATGATCGTATAGGTTATGTTTGACAAGGTTTCGGGCCTTGTACCCAGCCCCGCTCGACTTCACTCTAAAGAATCAGTGAGTGTCTCTGAGATTCCGTGAAAATTCACTAAATTTCACTCAATATAGCACCACTGGAAAAACTTCACATGGTATATGGACTGACATTCAGTGATTTCCACTGAATTTCAGAGACTTTCACTGGTTCAAATTTAGAGTGTTGGCAGCAATGGGTGGATCACCTGAGGTGTCCAATTTTGCTTTCCATAGTGTATTTGTGTCGAAGTGGCCCTCTCCCAGTGTATTTCAATGTTACATTGTGATTGTCACGCTGACATGGCTCTGCTATTGTCATGAATTATACCTTTCACAGACAAGGATCAAAGCAATAAGTAGCTTTAACTCGTTGGAGTGGAATCGAATGGCGCGCCGGCGAGACGCTTTCTCTCATCATAGACAAACAAAAGTGTGACTTTCGCGGCCCGGGTTACGGCTCCTTTGAGAAAACAACAATTACGCGGGAAACGCGAATCGCGGCGAGCAGAGGCGGAAACGCCCGAATGGACCACCGAAGCCGGACGCGGCGCTGTGGGGATGGCGGCCCGCGATTCACAACTGAAATATGGCGCCGTTTGTCTTCATTCAATTCCAACAAGTCCATCGTTCGGAAAAGAAATACTTGTGTCGAAACGCGAGGCGAGAAAGAAATTCAGGCAAAATATACTTGGGCACGCTCTTCGAACGGTAATGCCTTACGAGCGACAGCCTTTCCTCGCTTATTTTACTATTTCACATTGTTGCCACAACCGTAGACCCGAACTCTGCGATCTCCCAAACGTAAAACAGGGTAGTCGAGATTAAAAGTTGGGTCGCCTTAGCGAATTTTAGTTTTAGGATGTGTGTTGAGTGCATTTAAATGTGGACAACTTCGCGCGCGGCCAGCTCATTTCAATGTTATTGCCGACATAAGCTTCTAGAAACAGTAACTAGATTTGCGTTAGATGCGACCCGACTTATGATTTCTTCTAATCATCGCACGCCGAGACTTTGATCTGAAAGAACGATTTTGGGTTTCACTCATTCAGAGCCTTCTTGATTGTATACTTAAAAAGCCTTCTAGATTTCACAATTTGGAGTCCTATTGAATCCAGTCAATATTTCACGCATTCAACGCAGCATTCTAAAATTCCAACTTCTAGATCCATTTGAAATTCTTCTTAGTGCAGTCCTCAAGAACATTAATGTTTATAAAGATCTGGAATTCTTCCTTTTAGAGCCTTCTATAACTTACAATCACAGGTCTTCAGAGTCTTTTAGAATTCGCTTTTTCCCACGCGACGAGAGCCATCTTTTGTCAGGTCTCTTAACCTAAAAGAAAGATATTGGATTTGCAGTTAAATTTGAAATAATGAACGAGATTTCTTCGACGAAAGCCCAAAAACTCTCTCCAAACCAGATTACACTAACAGCTGCTATTGCCAAGCTGGTAGGACGTTGAAGCTAGCACTTAAGACTGCAGTTTTCTCGTGGGAAATACAACTCTGGTTATCCAGCTGGCCGTGGCCAAGAGAACCGTCTGTTTTTCTTCTTTTTTTAGCGAGCAAGGCACAATAAGAGACCAACGCATTTCAGTTGACGTCATAAGATGGATGCAGTCTTACGTCAAATGAGGCTCGAATTATTTAGTTGTTCCGCTGTCACGTCTAAATCCTTTCCGGCAATATGTGAGCGGGGTTCGATAGAGGCGGCGGCAGCTGCGTTAAAGCACACGCTGTGCTGTGTGCTGTTGTGCTCCGCTGTGCTGCAAAGCGAACTTTTGTCTTGAATAAGCTCCCTTCATTGAAACCGTATACACAACGTTATTGTGCTTCTGGCTGACAACCAGTTGAAAACTACTTGTAGCTCGGAGCGCGCCGCGTCAAGGGTGGGCTAAGGTGGGATTGGGAGGGGGGGCTCCCAAGCCCGAACTATGGCATCTCGTTTAGCATGCAAACCAGTCCCTTGGCGGGAGGCAACAAAGGGGCCGCGCTTAAGCCACCTGCTTTAGCGAACCCGCAGTCTTCGACGCCCGAATCGAAACCCCAATTAGGTGCTATTAAATGGCTGATAACCTGGCCAAAATGGCTGACAGGTTTTGCATTCCTGTTCGCTGACAGTGAGATGACCTAATGCCTTAAAGCGCAAACAAGGTTTTACATTTGAATGTTTTTTTTAATAACGTCTTTTTCTTAAAGATTTTTTTGGGGTGTGTGTCTATTGGCCCACCTGTCCCATTTGTAATGTATAAGGCTAGGGTTCCGTGCATTCAAGTCACCTCCCATTTAACATTCATTGGATTGGTTACGCGCGTTCAAGTCTCCCTGTATAAATGTATGTCGGGTCAATAGCAACACCCTTTTTTATGCCAAGTTTTTGATTTTACTGTTAATGCTCGGTAAAGTGTAAAGTACTGCATTTTCGTGAACCAAAAATTTCTTCGTAACGGGTAGCTGTCATAAGCGCCAAAAACCACAAGCGCCAATTCGTAACCGCCCAACGAGAAAAGTCGCAATACTAACCTTACCTAACCTAACTTAACCTAACCTAACCTAGCCTAACCTAACTTGACCTAACCTAACCTATACGAACTCTGGCGTTTGCGACTTTTCTCGTTTGGCGGTTACGGACTGGCGCTTGCAGCGTCAGCGCTTGTGGTTTTTGGCGCTATCGAATGCCCCCCCCCCTTCGTAACGATTGTTCCTACGGATATTTGAAAAGTTTTGACCCGTAGGACCTTCAAGCCTTTTTCTGTGAAAAGGACTGAGCCAGGTACCATCGCTTGAAAAAGCGACGTTTGACAGACAGGGTGTACCAGACACGCGCTTGAAATGGGTGTGATTTTTCCCTAAAAGACAAGGCGACGATTTCACGCGTGTGCCGCCCTTTTCCGAGGAAGTTAATCTCATGGCGAAAGAAATCGACGGGCTGCGGGGAAAGGTCACCCGCCGACTTGTAAAAGAAAAAGACAAAGTCGCTATTCCCGCCGGCATTTCGGACCATCAACTAATTTGTCACCTGACAGCGAAAAAAAAGAGAGAAAAGTTACTTTTGTCGCGAATCTTTTTTGAATTGAGCTGAATGAGGCTTGAATGCGGAACGAGTGAGACAACAGCACAGCGGCGATTTTCGCACCTTGTCTAGCGATTTGCGCTTCAAATGACCATTAATCCGGCCTTAGGTTAATTTGACTCTGCTGGTCGTCCTTTGTGAGCTGAGTTCCGGTCATGTCGGGGTAAACGTTACATAGAGAAGCAACGCTGGCTCTAGGTGCTTTACTCTGATAGTATCTGAGAGGAGAAATTTCCACCTCTTTAGTTCCACCTTCCTTCGAAAAGCCAAGCGGCAAGCGTTGCGCAAGACAATTATTAACCTAACCCTACCATCACTAACCCTACCTTATAGCTGCTTCTCGGCGGCAGTAACTGCCATAGTAAGTGCAGAGTGAAATGAGAATCTTAAATTCAGATGCAACAAAAGTCAAATCGTATGAACATTTTTCAGTGCAAATATTCACTGAATTTTCGGATCTATCGTTCTTAAAATGAGCAGTTTGTAGAAATCAAAATCGATGTGGGAAATTCAGTAAATGATTGGAATTAAATTCTTTTCAGATCAGTGATTTTACGTTGCATCTGAATTTAAGAGTTTCTTTTTACAGTGAGTTTAATCGTTGGGAAGTTCATCAAACCACTAAAGCCATACATTTTCGAAGATCAAATTATTAAACAAGGTAGGCCTATTACCGTGTAAGTTCTTAATCAGATATACAAGGAGTATGAGATCCCCCATAAATTAATTATTACGACCGCAAAGTGACCCAAACTGGCCAATAGTAATAACTTGACACTCATGATTTATTAATATGGAACTGTAAATTTGTGTCTCAAGCATGAGCAAAATAGCTTGTTTTGATGGGCTGAAATACGGTGTGAATATTTATCTTTGAAGGTTTTAGGTATACGCAAGACAGACTGCTGCACAATATAAAAGCTGTTCAAACAAATTCTTCCTGAATTCTGAGCTATAATGGACAACGTCTCAAAAAGGCTAGGGCGCTCTTCCAAAATGCCTCTTAAATGAAACTTTTTACTTTCTGCCGCAGTTTTTCAACGGAGTACTGTACTTCAGCGAAAGCACCCAACTCTCTGAAAAAAGCACAGAGAATGAAATATGATGACCATTTTCTCCTTCGCAACTTTCACGCACAATACTGTTAAAAGCTAAAAGCCAAAATTACCAAAAAAAAATCAAGTTTTTAGGTTATTTACATCGAAGATGATCTCAAAAAGGGAAGTTTCGATTACGTAATGCTAATAGTAAGTTTTTTTCTTGAAATAATTTGTACCACGGCAGGGACACCCTAAATATAACAGAAACAGGGATTTTCAAACCGTTGTGGATAGCAACTCAGATAAACAAAGCACACCCGGGTGAGTTGGGCATCTATTAAGTTAAGAGCGCTCCTCGAGATAAATCTTTCGGAGACAAATAATTCCAAAAGCCAAAGTCGCAGAATTCAACGTCAAAATGTTGTTATTTTGATTCGGACACCATTTTGAGGTTTGAAAAAAACCCACAAAATTTTAGGCTAAGATATACAAAAATGTCGTTGAGACTTCGAGTTTTAAGCATGTAATTAATTTCGCTCGATAAAGAGCATTTGATTTTGAGGATGGAAGATTAACAATTAAAAAAATATAAAAAAATCACTAACCATTTTGCCTATTTAGTTTGGAGAAAATGATAGGTTTTTTCAAAGTAGAAAACATTTTCTTTGACCAATAAGGTCGTATTCGGAGTAAAGAAGTCTAAAGGAGAACTGGATTAAAAATTTTATTTTTTTCTTTCAGTGTACCTTACAGCCTAATATCAGCTCAAAAAAGAAGGAAAATAGAGATACACCACCGAGTGAATAAAATACGCGGCTGTACCCTAGTTGCCGATACCCTTGTCTCTTACGACAGACCCATCAAACATGTCAATGTAACAGACCAAATTCCTCTGTTTTCCAGTACTAAGATTCGTCGAAGACTAAACTTTTCCTCCTGAATAAGACGAAAAAACGATTTTCTCGACGATATAATTTTGTAGTTTTCAAAAATTTGCAGGGAAATTCCATCTTCGAATTTCCTTATAATTGTATTTTTAAATACTAAGAGATAAATATTTTCCAAGGACGGATATAGCCTACTCGTGGGAGCGCGGTGAATGCCAAAAAACTGCACCACAACTGCAATAACAAATGACCTCACAGCAGTCCAGGCGGACGCTTATGACCCTCTAACTCTCCGACAAAGCAATTCAGCGTGTTTGGTACTTAATTCTGTGGCGTTAATGTTTCCCGGACAAGTTTTCAAAATTGCTGCGTTTTCACTGAGCTTAACAAAGATGTACCACCGAGATGAAAAACATCGGATGATTCTACCTGTTAACACTAGAAAATCCATTCGAGTATGTATGGCTTTCCAACTTCCCTTACCGATACGCTGGATGTATTTATAATTCCTTGAAAGTGTTACAATGATTTAAGAAAAAGAAAAGAGCGTTTTTGAGGTCCACTTTTCTTCCTTTTTTGAACAATAGTAGCACGTAACTTTTACCAATTTCCGTTCTTTCAGAAATGCGCATCGATATACCTAAATTAAGTTTCAAAGGATGTATTTTTTACTCTTTGTGTTTTATACCTGACAGCAAGCAGTTCAATTACATAACCATAACCGCCCAAAGCATTTGGAATGAAATTTAGCTTAACAGAAATTGGAAGGATTTTTCCCATTAAAATACGAATTTTATGCTTTAAAAAATGCCTAAATTATCAAATTTCAGATTTCCAGAGGGATGATATTTTTTAGATTGTGACAATACTGAACTGAAAAGATCCTCTACAATAAATTTTTCTGTTTCCGAACGGCATCGCTGGGCGCTAGTGGGCTGCTCCAACATCTCCTTACGATTTACATGACACGTGCACAGCTCTTCATGCCCACGACTACTCTAGGTAGTAATGCGCAAGGTTACTAGCACCTGCTTGCTTCATGACCTTGTATAAGCTGGAAACTTTGGAGGCATCCCCTGCCAGGCAGCGCAAAAGTTTGCGCGGCACAAATCAGAGCCGAGATACGCGCTAAAATCGAGCTATATCTAATAAAAACAGCTCCCGGCAGGGCTCTTACTTAAAGTCCCCGCGTTCCACAAAAGACTTTGATGATTCGACTTGATATTAAGCTTTTACAGAAATATTTAGCACGGAAAAAAATGGTTTTGTTACGGCAACAAAATTAGGGGCAACAGATAAAATTTTTGCTGCTGCAACGAAAAATTTGGCCGCAGCAACCAAACGTTTTGTTAACAGAACCAAACATTTTGTTGCTGTAATAACAAAATATTCTTGTTATCCCTATTTTAACAAATGATTTTGTTGGTATAACAAAACCTTTTTTCCGTGAGGTTACTACCAGCGAAAACTTAGAGAAACAGCGCGCTGGTGTGGTCAGGGACGTACCTGCAACAAGAGAAAAGAAAGACTTAAATGCGGAAATGAAAACATGTACTTTGCGTGTTTCAACTTTGGCGCGCTGCTTAAACTGTTAGCATAGTTCCAGAAAAGAACGTCGCGTTTTAAAGGTACAAGACAAAATTTGAAATCGTTATCCTAACAGTGATTTCGGTAAAGGGAATACTCAAACAAGGCGACCTAACCTCGCTTAGGGTAACCTGAACGGAAAACTTTACTTACGTGTAATTTGACCTAATTTCATGGATTTATGATCTCACTCGATGTAACCTATCCTAGCTGCACGTAACCTAACCAAAGCTGACGTTACCTAATCAACTTCATGTATTCTATGCAAACTTAGTATGACCTAATCTAAGTTTATGTAACCCGAACCCAACTTGGCGTAATTCAACGAAGCTCAACCACGTTTACCGTATAAATAAACAAATACGTAAAAAATGGTTTTGTTATAGCAACAAAATTAGGGACAACAAATAAATTTTTTGTTGCTGCAACCAAAAATTTTGCTGCAGAAACCAAACGTTTTGTTGATACTAAACATTTTGTTGATGTAACAAAATACTTTTGTTACCCCTATTTTAACAAATGATTTTGTTGGTTTAACGAAACCTTTTATACCGTGAAACTTAACATTGCATAACCTTATGGTTATCCATACCTCAACTCAAGTTAACCTAAACCTTTACGTAACCTTACCAAGTGAACTTCACCTTTCAAAATATACCTTAGTATAACACAACCTTAGTCATTACCGACTTCAATTGTTTAGTCTGACCCATTTTTAAATAAGAAAGTGAGGCAATTTTCACGGGAAAAAATCGAGGCGTTTTCAAATACGATTAAAGGTAACTTATTCCTTTTTTCATGGGTGTTTTATATTTTTTTCAAAAGCAATCTTAACCAAACTTTGAATCGACTTCGGAATGCGGCATAATTTTATGCTATGGAAAGAAAAAGGTCGATTTTCAAAGGGTATTTCAACAAATGCAAGGCTTTTTCAAGGACGATTCTCATTCAAGGCTTTTTTTCTGGGTTTTGAAAAATTCAGAGGTTGCCAGAGACTGTTAAAGAAAAACCTCCAACGGTCCGTTTTTCACCCGAGAAAAGCGGAATACATCGATGCGAAGAAACGGTACGAAATTAGGAGCAAATTTGTCGAATTTTGAGCGTGTCCCTTAACGGACGTCTTCACAGATATTGGAGCCCGTGTTTGCGGTGCGGATCCCGCATCCTATTAGCGGTGGAATCGCATGAGCAGGTGGGTCGCGAGCACGAGACGTCCCTGCGCGCCCGCCGAGGGGACTTGCGCTCCTCCGGCCGCGCTCGTGCTCGTCTCGGTCCATAAATCAAACCTGGGGGATCAATGGGGCCGTAATCCTTTTGGCCATCTTGTCGGGAAACCCGCGTCTTTAAAAACGATCCAAGTTTAATAGGAGCTTAGCAATTAGCTTGTTCGAGCCAATAAACTTCTAATAACTTTCATCTCCGACCGTCTGATAGCGGGTAGATTGCCACATTTTTAGAGGTTGCAACATCCTACGTTCAAGGAAGATTGCATGTCTTATGTTCTTCCTTCCGTGGCCAGAGTTAAGTGACAGAGAAAGGTATACGGTACCTAAACTAACCAACGTGGTTGTAAGCGTTATCCTCGGTTTTTGAGAAATTAACGGGGTTGGAACACAAAAATGCAGATTTTCAAAACTGCAAGTGAACGGGCACTCAAATAAAAATAAATTTGGCTTACAAAAAAACAACAAAAAACAAAAAACAGCATATATGGTAAAAATAAAGGCAGATTTAGATGAAATTTTACAGCAGTGGTTGTCCAAACGGAAACAAGAATTTTCGCGGGTAATTAGTCTATTTGGAAAGGGTTTCCTTTTGATAACAATCGACAATAACTTCAAGACAAACTGCACAGGACGACAGTTCTTGGTGCTCACAGATAACAATGTTAAACGCAAATTTCGTTGATTTGAAAGGAAAGATGAAATTTCCTGACAGTCCATAGGTAAAAAGACTTTCAGGTTAGATGCTATTTAAGAACTATATTCCTTCGAGAGGAAGTCGAGAGGAAAAAGCTAGGTTCACGGATCGTAGAGAGGGAAAAAATGAAAGTTTGTGAAAGAGAAAGAAAGGTTTTAAGTACATAGAACCGGCTTGAATTAGACGGTTAGGTTAAATGAGACAAGGTAAGGTTGGGTTATTTTAAGAGGTGCGTCGTATCGGGTTAGACGATTTCATGCAAGGAGAAAGTTTTTGCACTTTCCAAATGTGCTAATATGTGAGGCGCCGCCTCACAGCTAACTTTCCAAGGGCAATATCTCCCAAAATCGAAGAAAAACGAAGAAGGCCAACTGAATAAAAATGAAAAACAACGTCTTATAAAAAAAACACACTTTACTCAATAAAACCTCTTCTTGACGATCTTTTTTAAAACTTTCGGCTCTATTTTGATAAAGCGACTCCGTCCTTGAGAAACACGGCACAAGATAATAATTTAAAAGAAAGCTGAGTATACCAAAAAAGGTTAAGAGGAGACGAGATAAGCGCGGCTCTCAAGGGGAAGCCCACAAGACAAATCCAGCTATTTGGGAACACCCTCTCACAGTAAGTTTGGACTAAGTAATTTTGCACCTTGAGTTCGACCTTTCACCGCGAAGCGTGGAGCCAGACACAAAGCACTCACTGTCAGGGTAACCTAAACAAAGCCACCAAGCCTGATGCCGCTTACTTCTAAAGGTAGTAACTGCCAGAAGTAAGCGGCATCGGGCTTATCGACAGCCGAGGGGAGCCTCAGCGAAGCTAGGCACCTGGCTTCTTAACCTAACCTAGTTCTTTCCTAATGAAAGGTCGAATAAAGGTGGATCACAAAGGTGGAATTAAATCAAACCTTAGAACTGAGAGTGCACTGCGCCAGTCCGCCTCCTCTAATTACGAAAGCTTCATCGCGGCTGCAAACTAATTCTCTATTAATCATTTGGCTAAGCAAGTTAGCTGATATTCCGAACCTTTAAGAAAATAATGGCAGTGAGAGACAAAGAGACAAACCAGCTACCATCGCTTGCGAATTGCGCTGCCGAGATCCGTTGGGAAACAACAGGAAACTCTAATGAGTGCACTATTAAAGTTAGCAGAAACTCTTTAAAAATCATTGCGCGCGATGATTTTTAATGACCATGCGTAATTAAACCTGACTGCGAAATCTTGCTAACCGAGAAAACTTTTTACAAAGCGTTCAACAGTTCGACCAGTAAATGCACTAGTTTTATCTCGGTTGAGCAATGCGTTAGAGGAAAACAAAGTTTTTCGTTTTTCAACCCTTCACAGCCCAAAGTATTTGGAATGAAATTTAGCTGATGAGAAATTAGGATTTTTTTCCACTAAAATACGCAATTTTAAGCTTTTTAAAATGCCTAAATTATAAAATTTAAGGCTTCCAGAGGGGTGATATTTTTTAAATTCAGACAATACTGAACTGAAAAGATCCTCTAAAATATTTTTTTCTATTGCCGAACGGCATCGCTGGGCGATAAAGGGTTAATCTATCGCTTAATTCGCACGTCTTTTACCAATATAAAGTCAAATGCCTTATTTAGCTTCGCAGTTTAAGGTTTAGCCGCACCTGCGGAAAAAATCGTGATTTAGACCAAAAATACTGTATTGTGTCGTGAATGTCCCAGGCATTTTTATGACATATTGCTTTGTTTTTGTTTTTTTGTTGTTTTTTTTGCAGAAAAATGCATGGATCGATTTGCGATTCATTTTGCAGACAAGGAAACTGTCGAGTCTCTCTAAGGGTTCATGTCACATTGTTTTGTGAAGAAAAGACTGTACTTAGTTTTTATGTATACTCGAAACTCTCAGTGGTATGATAATAAAAAAACTTATTCTTTTAATTCAGGATATTTATTTGCAGAAAGCTACTTGAAACCGTGAGGGTGGGGGCGGGCTTCGGGTAAGGGGGGAGGAATGGGGCTGCAGGGTGGGAGGGGGGGATCAGGAATCGGACTCTGTCGTTGAGACAATTCAAGATGGTAGCGTGAACAAAGCATTTG
>Ga0058701_10001593_pt1 | contig 16348 bp, 12 predicted proteins | sample AgamicOrMae_FD_97039 | JGI IMG/M metagenome (GOLD analysis project Ga0058701, IMG submission 97039) | Agave microbial communities from Guanajuato, Mexico - Or.Ma.e | ecosystem: Host-associated > Plants > Phyllosphere > Phylloplane/Leaf | place: Guanajuato, Mexico | collected 2012-06-04
ATAGAAAAAAACAATCTTTTAAATTTTAAGTATCAGAGAAGAGGTAAAGGGTGAGGGGTAGGATGAACTGGCTCTGGACCCGAACTTTGCACGCGTTGTTCTTGCTTTTTTTCTCTCTTTCTCACAGACCATAATTATGACGGTGTAGAAAAGTCTCTGCCTACGCCGGCTATGTTTTCCCTTTTTGCCCTTTTCATTGCTTCCCGTCGGTGGAAGTATTTATTTTATCATCTGATTTTTTTTTATCGGTGAGCTCCGCTGAATTTTGAATGCGCAAATGGTAACCTCAGAGGAAGAAATATGTTACACTTCTTACGCTTTGGAAAATATTTGAGTGCTTATTTTAGGCTGATGCAGTATTTCTTTTGGAAAAGCGATGCCAACCGGAATATCTAGCATATCTCCCTCTCTCTTTCAGTCGCACGTTAAAATACAACGCTGTTTACGGACTGCTCTTGAGCTGCCGCCCTCAATGTACGAAGCTGCGCGGAACCCGAGAACGGGCATATAAGAATATAAGATCAAGCCTACAAAGCCATTCTAAAATTTTGTTGGATGTTCTGTGAATTGATGGGATCAGCTATGTCATCGCTCCATTCAGCTAGGTGACGAAATGTAGAACACAAAGAAAACCTTTTGGATCGAAAATTTTGTCTGAGCGTGAAGGAAGCGCTTTACCCTCGGAACTTGACAATGTGGAATCCCGCTGTTTTACAGTGGATAATTCACTCCGTCAAACATTGCAAACATTCCTCGCTGGTTTCCAGTGGGATTAACTGTTAGCCAACGAAGATGTACGGTGAGACACGAGGGAGAAAGGGACAGAGAGAGATATATAGTATACCACGCTTCTCACAAATGCATGCCTGAGCGAGATGAAAAGAATCGACAGCGTGATGAGGGATGAGACAAGCGAGGGAAATTCTTTTAGCGGACATTGCACTTCTACATCACGCCGTGCATTGCCATATTTCTTGTGTCGAATTTCGTATGGATGAATGGAACACCCGAAATGGGAAAGACCTTCAAACAAGCCTGAATTTGTATTTGCCACGTTTGGTTCACCCCCTGTGACCTCGAAAAAAAAGAAAAAGAAAAAAAACGCCCTTTGTAGATAGTGCCTCATCGCAAATAAATCTACTTGATAAACAGTAAACAAGAGCGTGGTATTCACTGTTTACCGGTGAGTTTTACTTCGCTGACATTGATTTTTCAGTGATTTGCATTAAAGTGCGTTACTGTATGTATACAGACCAAATGAAACACAATACTTTCAGTGCACAACGGTCAAATTGCACTCTTTCGAGATTAGATTCGATTTTATATATAAAATCTGAGTGATTGAATTTGAAAAGTCTCCTGCAGGCACACAGCATATTGTGCTGCGTAGTCGACTTGAGCAGGGTGCCTTACATTCAGCTGCAATTTCAAGTAAACAGAACAGTATATCCTTGTCGAAGTTTCCGATTAATTACAAGCATTCAAATTTCCTGCTGACAACAAGCAGTGCAGTGAATACTAACAAGAGCGCTGCTCAAACGTATTGAGAAAATTTAGGTAAAAAAGCGAATCGGCTTGTTTTAAAACGCAAAGCGATGGAAAAGAAAGGGTTGTACACTTTATGATCACAGTAAAAAAAAACAAAAAAAAAACACCTGCTTCAGGGAGTTCTCATGATTTGGGAGTGTAAATTAAACGAGGATAATCTTGTATATTTCACGACAGACCCATGTCCAGTCCATTCAATGCAAACTCTCGCCAAGACCTTTTCAATCATATAGCTTAGCGTAGGCTTATCCTAAAAATTAATTATGAACTACCTCTTTCTGGTTTTCATGCCTAAAACAGGTATCAACTCACTTAATCTACGTTTACAACAGACATACTATTTTCTCAAAAGTGAGTTTGTACTAAAATAATTCATCGATAGTAACTATGAGGGCGGATTATACTAGACGTTCGATTGACTAAAAATAAAATTGCTGGGGGACTTAAGCGACGAAGCAATGACTGATAACCTGTTCAGTAACACCTAAGCACCTGAACCGTACACAGTTCAGCGCCAACTAGTGGCCAGACAAGCATAAAATTAAGCACAAGGGAAAGGAGGAACCAGAAAAGGTCAGATCAATGAAAAACAAGTACCCTCAGGCCACCGACTCGAAACCAAGGAGAGCAGGTTGCCTACCTAATGCTTAACTATGAAAGCTTTTCCAAATTTTAACTGAGTTTTCCCCGTAACAGAAATACTGATGTATTACATCAGCCAATAAGATCAAGCTGTGAAAAAGGAAGTTGGCTAACTGCGAGATAAAGACGACTTAAATGCTTTATCGTAAAGAAATTTACATCGGTCTTAAGGCTCCTCTGGGGCCATCAAAGGCACAATTGTCTGAACATTAATTTAGGTTGTCATGGAGCAATGAACCTTCGCGCATGGCTTCACTTCAAGTTTTGAACATTGCATTGCAACCTCCCCCCGCCCCCTCCTGCCTACAATTATTGCAATATGTCATTTTAAACTGTTGGTACAGCAACACGCTATCGTAAATTACCCTTATCGAAAACAGCCCTTTGTCGCTTGCACAAAGCTCAATGTTTTTGGCAAATGGTTGTTTCGCAACAATTATGAAACAGTCTTCTCTACGGACACTCACTGGACTTGTTAAAACGTTCATTAGAAAAAATAAAAAACTGCAGTGTGACGTGGAAACTGTTTATCCGCCAACAATATTATGAAGTAATGCTGTAATAACACGTTGTACAAAAAATAGTTTGTACTTGCCAACCTACTTATACATACCTTCGTTTCCTTCTGCTTCATCTCTAAATTTCGTTGGGCTAATAGCGACGTCAATCGCATATGTTATATTAAACCCCATTCGCGTGACATGTCTTGAGCGTCGATCGTCCTTGCTCCGCTCGAAGAGACATGGAATAAATTCTATTTGTACCTACATGTGTCCTAAGCCCGCAGGCTTCAGAAAATTACTCTCGCTTCCCGTGTAATCTTGACATTCACTAATCACAGACCTGCTAATAGCTAAAGTAGCAGGCAACTTGCCAGGAGCGTTGACGGTACTTCGCCTCAACGAATTCCTTCCCGTCCTCCAGAGGGCGCGAAGACAAAGCGAATCAGAGCAATCGATCAAAATGTTCCTTTCCATTTGATATCTTTCAAACATTATTTATGATACCAACTCGTGATATCACTCAGCAAATACCTTTGCCAATCGGTTTTGGTCGACATCGTATATCAACCCAACACTTCATAAAAATTATTTTTCATTTAAGTGATTTTAAAAAGGATCCTTGCGGCAGGTGACACTGATTAAAGGACAGTACAGATATAGGGAGGCAAAAGATTCTTTGAAGCCTGTGACAGCCATTGGCAGTGGTATTCCTCAAGGATGGCAAAGCAAAGAAAGGCCGTATGAGATACTTTTTCGTGCAACTTGCATAGAAAGGGCGCAGTCTGCTGGCACTACGTTTACAAAAGTTATTAGGGGGCGCACCAAACTCGTTTACGACATCTACAGTTGAGGTTAAATAAATTCTACGATTCTTTATCAAGGGAAATAGCCAATCTGCAGGGGTCTGACAGTTTTCCCCTTCACTATATTTTCATCCGGGGCGAGTGGCGTGGCGCCACAAATGCTGAAGGACCGACCTAAAAAACGCGGCTTGTAAGAGGTCAAGGCTGTTCACTGGAGTCTCTGCCAGGGACCATGTCCAAAGAAGCTCTCTCGTTGAAGCGACTAAAAATAATCTATGGTCACATCTGATGTAAGGTACGCAACATTTCAGGGTGAGCAATGGACATTACGCATCTCAGAAAAATGTGCTTGGAGAACAGAATTTATTTTAAAAGGATACTTGTCTGACACCACATTGAAGTTTTTAAGGATGCATATTCTACCTGAAGTAGGGTAGCCACGCTCAACCTAGTATTACATCATGGCTGTTGTCCACTTGCGACCCTGCAGGTCTAGTAAGTCCCCTACACCTTACTTCGCTGAGCTCATCTCACAATCAGCCGTGACCCTACGTCCCATTGCACTCTCACGATAGCAGTAACTACAAAAAAAAGCAACGTCATGCTTGATAAGTTAGATTATAAAAGATACGGTACTCTACTTCATGCTCTGCTCGGTGGTGAAGAAACAATACTCACGAGGTAGAAATGCAAGCTTTGAATTTTTAAGAGTAACAATTAGAACAATCCGTTACCAGGAATCAATGAACACTGGTGGGTATGGAAAGGCCCGTTTGATCAAGTTGTGTTGGGCCACGCCTTTTGCAAGTTACTCGTTTGTTACTTACCGACATCGATTTGATGGGGAAGACCACAGCGAGGTACCGGTCGAGTGACATGAGGACAAGGGTGTACACGGAGGCCATGGACGTAACGACTATCAGGTACTGCACGACCTTGCACCACGTGTCCCCGAAAGGCCAACAAGGTAGGGCATAATCCGTGGCGGTGAAAGGCACACAAAATACGATGAACAGGAGATCAGCCACGGCCAGGTTGATAATGAGCAAATTGGTTGTACTCCGCATCTGCTGATTGGCGGCAACCACCAAAACCACCTGTCAAACATAGAACACACGTTTCAATCTCAATTACTTAGATCTAAGGCAGTTATAATGTGAACTTGAGAGATTTGACTGAACATGTAAGCTTGTTTCACCGTCTGTGACCAAGCCGAGCGTAGCTCTACAACGAAGCGAGGTTCGAGGCACGTAAATTATAACGCAGTTTTACAGAGATTGACCGTGCCTAACACCACGTGCATGCCACGTGTCTGGCAGAAGAAAGGAAAAACGAGGCACTATCTGAACAAACCTTTCCCAATGCAAGCCTAGCCTTCGTAAGTGTAATTCGTCAAACCTCATAATGTTAACAAGAGATAAGATTGAGACTGCAACAAAAGAGTCAGAAAACGGAGCTTTATCAATAAGAGATAACCGGTCAAAAATTTGAATCCGGCTCAGAATAAAACGGGATAGTCTTAGATTTTAGGTTTGCACATGTACGGGCTTTGAGTTCCTGCCTTGGGTTTTACCATAAGGGTTAATGATTCTTATTTCCTAACACGCACGTTTAATACGTTCGGGTCACTTGCGATGATGTTTGTTTCTTCTGAACACAATGACCCGTGTCTTTGGAGAAAAGTGCTTCAAGCAGTGCGGCCGTCGTTTTCATTTTTAGACTGATACTGTATTTTAATTGATTTTCTCTACTAGATTTAGATCATGTACAATAAAACCCTCGCCAGAGAGTTCAGGGAATACTTAATACCTCAATGCAACAACCTACACCTAGCATATGCTTAGGCAACGCGCCAAAGAAGCCACTGGCTCTTCCTCGTATGTACCCACCCATTTCAAATGACAGCTAAGGGTCGATCGATAGTATCCGTATGCGCATAGGTTAGGTTAGATGGAGTTCTCAAGCTCATGACATACGGCCGTAACTTACTTCCAGTCAACATCGGTCAAGAGCAGGCATCTAAAAGCAGACCGTGACCCTCTACCCAGGGTTCGTGGGCACATCGGGATCACTCGAACCAAACGTTGATCGATCGGAACGGAGGCTAGATCACTCGAAATCCAGGCCACTCGCTAAGGGCTACGGGTCCATTCACTGACAGGGACTTTATCATCAGCAAGTTTGCTTTTACAGGCGCACACCCAGAACTAGACCTAAATATTGGGGAAATAAAACTTTCGCTCATCCCTGAAAAGCCAGATTTTTCCACCACTACGACAGCTGGTTTCATGTCTTTCCCCGCATACCCGCATAGACAGTTGCCCTCCTGCTTGGTCAGCCCTAAAACTGGACCTTGGCCGTGCCTAATGTGGCGCATCTACAGCGGTCGTTTGTTTTCTCGACCAAATAAAAACAGCTGACAACCAGGATCGTTTGTTCAAATTTCTGATCGAGATCTTAATGTCAGATGAACTTTCTAAAACAAACGCTAATATTTTTGGCGAGTTGGAGATGGAGCATGGCGGCGACCGTATTTATGCTGATCACAAATTTTATGGGTTCGGAGGCAGTGAGAGATGTTATCGCCATAATTGATCCCGTTTCATAGCCACTTCATCTGACCTTATTGACTATCGCAGGCTGCACCACGTCGCTGGGTCCGTATCGTGTGATCCTCAAATAAATCAACTTTTCAAAGTGTCCACAATGAATCAGATGGATGATAGACCTTCTTATGCAAATCCGGTCGAATAGCATCGTCTTGAGCTGTCGATAGCGAGAGTGCGACACTCTACACAGAAGGCAGACTCACTCAATCTAACATCAACATCACCCAACCTAGCATAACCATAAGGAATCTGCAAGCGATTGGAACGCTGAGTAGTGGGTAGGCAGCCCGCTTTACATGGCTGGTATGACCTGAGCTTGTACCCCACTCTGCCTCGTGTGGTTGAGTACCCTATCTCCACCAAAAAGAGCCTTTTTCGGTATCACCCAGCTTCTGAGAAGCTAATAAAAGTAAATCAGTTCAGCTTGAAACACTGACAAGTGATATGCCCAAACCTGGCAATGTAAACAAATTAAACATTACAATCGTGTCTTTCTGTACTAGAAATGGTGGAAATAAGCAAAACTCGACTATTTCATGCAGTTGAGATGTCTGTGACGATCACAGTGAAGCGATAATTTGTGAAATGGTAAAACTCGATGAAATAGTCTATACAATTCATTTCGGTTTCGATTCGAGCCACATTTATTGAATGGCAGCTCACAAACCGTGAATGCTTCAGGAAACCCGCATTTTTTTTCTGCGACTTTGGGGAATATGAATTATATACGTGACAGTGAAACTGGAGAGTTTTTCTTACATGAGATTGGGAGAGGTTGTTGCGCCTAAGGAGTTGGGCTACGGACACCCCTTGCCTTAGAAGCTTATTCTATACTTACGCGATACAAAGCCCCATACTTTCAAGGAGATGGCTAAACAAAACCTACTTAAACTCGAACACACGATGATATCATGTAATAGACAACCCTAAGGTTCTCCTCTCGTTTAGTCTGTGAAGTGTACTGCAGTCCGGTGACCCTGTAAGAGGGTAAAGCCAGGGTCCGTCAACGCAAACGCATCTGCTCTGAAACGCGGCCTTGGGAATTGAACTTTCCCAATTCCAACCGAGAATTTCCTGATTGATGAAAAGTTTTAAGCTGTATCTGCTTTGTGGTATTTTCACTTTTTTTCCAATTCTTTTGAATATTACACTAAAGCTATATTTCTAGGAAATGAATGTCCAAACGAGTGGGCGAAAATATTAATTCACAATCAAAGACACAGATAAAAAAAGGAAAAAAAGCTGGAGCAAATGGATTAAGTCTGATCAATAACTGCAAGCAATCATTTCACAGCAGAAACGGCCTCTTTATCCTATGAGACAAAATCTATTGAATAAGGGATATTTTTTAAACGTGAAATCGAACAAATTAAGGATATGGAAATGTAGTTCTCATGCTGTTCATATGAAGTATTTCCATATTATTCACTTACGTAACGCTTTGAACACCTCATATCAAGTCATTAGACCTAAAAACATCTGCCCATTGTAAATTTTGGACACATCTCGCCCAAAACGTCTACAGGTTTATATCCAAATCAAATAATTAGACTAAAATAAAATCTTAAGTACGAAGTACAATATGAAACACTACAGATATTGTGTATAAGATAAGTTTTTTCATCTGATACCGCATGGACCCCAGTCATCTTTACACCGCACCGATAGACACACCACATATTAGATCTTAGGAGAATCGGGCAATCGGATAAATATTCTGGGAATATTGGTTAAATTAAACTAACAATTTTATTTTATTTTATGATACCTTTATGGAGGAAAACAGTGGAAGCACTCCGCATGTGTACGAGGTGCCAGGCCAACACTGATGCATGCTTCTCCTCAACTGCTAGTCTTAAGAAACTGAAATAATGCCCATAAGATTCGTAAAACCGCAAATTACCGGGTAAAGTCATTTTTAAAAGTCTATCTCTGTACTAGCCCCACCGTTCGAGCCTCAATGGTACCGCACCCACCACACCTTCCGTCCTTTTAGCTGTCCGAGCTTCACGGTGACATATGAAAGGGGTGTTTCTCACAATTCCGATTGTTTCGGTCAATTTCATTATTTACACAGGTAGATCACCCAGTAGTTTGAAGTTTTGTGAGCTTTATGCGAGAAAACCAAGTACTGCTACCGAAATAAGTGTATCGTAATTAGACCCAGCAACCAAGGTGCTCTTTAGAAATTTCCATTCCAGTGTTGTATTTTTCCATGAATACTTCAACAAAAATGGTATTTAGAGAAACTGTGACAATCATCAAGTGCTCACATGAGTCTAGTCAAAACAACTTAGCCTTTCACGACTTTGTATCAAAAAAGTCATCAAGTTTACAAATTACAAAGAACGCCCACTTCGATATTTGCCGAGGAAAGTTGAAAAAGTTTTTTCCCCAAAAAGGCCGACGTGAACCATAACATATCAAGAGGAGTTCTAATACTTCGTCCTGTTTATGGCAACCTTTTCCGACTACCGCTTTGCTGCAGAAAGTGAATTGAATCTTGTATATATTATCATCTACTCGCAGTCGTTCGATTCAAATACCACGCAGATATCTCGTTTGATGCGAGCAGACTCCCAAATAGTTTCCGAATTTGCCGGAATTGGGGATCCCTTTGTTTCAAATGTCACGTGATTGCTTTATTCAATCAGACCATAGATATGATGGTGGGGCTCTTAACGTGTCTGCCTGAGAGAACTGGGTCACTGCCACAGTCGTTTTAACACTTAATGTTGTCTTTCTTTGATTCTTTTAGTTTTTAAAGCTGTTTGTTTATATTAATGGTAAGTGTATGGCTAAGGATTGACATCATTATTCAGCGTGAAGGAGCTGGTTTGTGATAATTCGTTATGATTTAAAAAAAAATTATTAAGTCGAACCCTCAACAAATCCTACATTGATTGAACATAGTGTAGTGATGCGTAAAGTAGTTGTAGGTTTTAGTCCAGTACTATAAAGTTTTGTTGCTAAGGCGGAGTGCGCGAGCCGAAACTTGAGATAGTTAGTCAAATGTTGGACATCTTCGGTCGTCGAGTCAAGTGTCGTAGGCGTTCAAAGTGGGACAGTTTTCGTGTTGGGGACTTAATTAATTCAGAGAGTTGACGCTGTCAATTTCGGACAGTTTCTTGTCAAGAAACATTATGCGTTTCCACAAACTTTGATGCCTCAGTTACGAATTAGGTAAAGCGTCTTCTTGTGTAACTGTGTCAGTTAACGAAATCAGCTGCGCTTTGCGGATGGCGTTGACCAAGTTCTCAGAAACTCAAGGATTTACCTGCTCGAATGGTTTCCGCTTCAGGCTGATTTCACGCTCACATATTTTTTTTCCCCTGAATAGTTTGAAATCGTCTTTTATAAATAGGATTACAAGGATAGCGTTAGCGTTATAAAGTTATTCTGGGTCCATAAAATGTAATCAATAAGTGCAAGTCGATTAATACGGATCTACAAGCAGGGTGGGCCATAAAACTTAAGTAATTAATATCGTCGCATCGGTAGTTAAAATGTCCTATCCTCCTATTTGACAAGAGGGCTTTTTGATAATACAGGACACTATTTGTGTACCGCTTTTAAACGAGTTCAGGTGAAGAGGGCATGAGCTAAAATCATGGAATGGATTTAAGTCATTTTATACCACTAGTTCGTGAGAAACGGTTTCTTTTGTTGACATTCCAACGCTAGGATATCAGAATATATCTGTTCTAGGATGTTTAAACACATGTTTAAATTTTGGAACATATCATTGGTCGAGGGTTCCCTAACCTTTAAAATTGTATGCTAATACTTTACACTGAAGTTCGTATTGAGGCACCGCAGGCGTAGTTGCTGTTTCAGTTTTCACAAGCCTACATCTCTTAGTTGGAAAACGGTCCGCAAGAGTCAAGTATCAGACGAGCAAACTTTTAAATGAGAGTTCCTCTTTAGGAGATCGTTGGTATAGCGATAAACAAATTAGAGGTTCTTTCGTTGAACTGTTCTCTAAGACACAAGCATTCCATCGAGGTACATAATGAGATCGCCTATAATGGCGAAAGACTCGGAATACGTCGTAATAAAAGAATCGTTACTCCTGGAAGCGGAGACTTTCGACTCACCAATCGTTAGGGCACATACATCTGAAGCAACAGTGAACTCCAGAAAGGACATGTTACTTGAAGCTTTCTCTTCTGCAATCAGGTCATGGTATCACCTTTGATCGTTAAGCATCAAATTGATTTTGCGTCAAAACGAAGGCTGTCTAAACGAGAAAGTCCTCGCTAAGGACACTCCACTTCCCAGCGCACTGAAGATTACTTTAAAAATTCTTCACTACTGACGGCCTTTCGCAACATGAAAAAAATTGATTAGAAGTTGGCTTCAACCGAGAGTGCCGAAACTTGCTAGATTGTAGCCCTTCAGGCACAATGTACGGCTTGGGTGTTGCTTAGATTGACAGCACAACCCTTCTTAAGCGACCACACAGCTAAATACCTCCCGGGCATTGTTTGGTTTTAGGTATTCGCTCACAATATCTAGCGTTGACTCATCCCAATCTATTACCCACGCCACGTCGTTGCTGTTATTAAGTCCGAGGGAAATTGACGGAGGGAAAGAGAAATCTTGGAAAGACTTACCTCCCTACGTTTCAGTGGGATTGTTCTTTGAGATTCTTGTAAATAATGTGGTTTTATTTTAGACGGGGACGGGTAAGGCGGGGTGCGGCGCGAGTATGGCAGAATACCGCCTAAAGCAAAAATTGCTTAAAAAGAAAAAGGCGACCAGGTTTGATAATAATGTCTCATTGTAACAAGCAAAAGAAAAACAATTCAAAAGAACTGTTGAGTTAGTGATTATCACGGACCCCAAGACGCAAAACGTATTGTTGTTTCGTATTATGTTTTTTTAAATTCAAATTCACCTAAAATACATTGTCCTTTCCAAATTCATACCTATAAATATCTCCAGTTTAATATGCTGTCACAGCGCACAAAAAGAGAAAATATTTTCAGTTCCTGACTTGACTGCCTTTCCCCTTGAAAAACAAGATCCCTAACCCTAACTGGTTTTCTAATCAAACATCATGTTTAAGATCAAACTATGAAGTAAGGCGCTTGTAGGCTGCATTTGTAATTGTTGGTAACGGGAAAGATAAAGGTTTTTTTTTTCAAATCAATCATAGCGGTGAAACTTGCGATTTTGAACACATGCCGTTAGCGGCGTCTCAACTTGATCTTAATGTCTCTCATGTCTGATTGTATTTGAAACTTCGGTATTGAAAATCTAGCCGGTAAACGTATGCATAGTTTGCACCTACAACAACTCACCGATACACAACAAAAAAAAAAATAAAACATTTGCAAAACTTGAACACAATTAGCCGATAGCTTTGTGTGAGACGAGAAATTGTCGCGGTTCAGTGAGAACTTGAGTGCCGCGATTTTTTTATCCTATACTCTAAACTTGAATCGATATGAATATCTGCTGATTTTCAATGACAATTCACTTCTTCTCTAGCGCACATTCGTCCAGTGACGAGAATCTTTGCACTACTTTGCTGAGGTAATCATCAGATTTATGCTAACTTACAAAGTTCAGATGGGGATTGAAAGAAAACGAGTCTTCAAATAAAGACGATTTTTGGAAAATGGGTGAATTTTTCCACTATTCTGATGTCGCATAAGTTTAGAACGTAGGGCATTTACGCTCCGGGGAAGCCATTCTCCACCCTGACAGTCCAGAAACCAAATTAAGAGGAGAGGGAAAAAATACGCATATTGAAGACGTACATCTAACGCAGCGTCATCGACACAAACAACCATTCCACTTATCATATACAAAATGTTTAGAGGAGGAGAAAATGTCAGACTGAATCCTCGCAATATGGTCCATACTTCAACACAAAACGCCCAGCGGCGACATTCAATACAGTGTTTCAATTCCAGGCATTCTGCATCCCATTTCTGCCGCTGCAATAGTTTTATCGATTGCCGTCAAACATAGGACAAGCGGCTTCGGAATAGAACAGCCAGCAATGCACGGTTAGTTTCAAAAGCTACTATTGATATATATCTCTAGTGTTCCATCTTGGAGTGACTTTTCATGCCATCGCGACGTTAAAGGGCTTACAACTGCATAGGCTACGTTACTTCAGCCGAGTAATGTTAACTTAGGCTATGTTAGGAGCCTGATGTTCGCAACTTCACCGGATCACTCTATTCGGCAGTGGCATAGCTTGGCATCTTTTTCTGCATCCAGTTTCATGTATGCATCAGTCGTTCATTGTCAAAGGCGAATCTCCCTTCACCTTCGCATAAACTATCAAATAAAAGTGTGCGTTGAAATTTGCAATGTAATCTACCGGCAGGGGACGATGCTGTTCTGTGTTCAAGCCCGCAACAGTGTTGATCCCCATCACAGTCTACACGCTGTAAAAAGTTTGCTTTTAGTAAGCATGAGATCGGGCCTTACAGATGGATTTGTGGGTTGCAAACGCAGCACAGCACCCGCAGGGCTGTGTTTCAAACTCTCACTGTGAGCAAACGTGTCGCCATGGAAGGCCGGCGAATTGTGTGATTGCTCAGGGGGTTATCGTTTCATAATCAAGAGGTTTGTCCCAGACCCAAAATAGACGTTGGCAGAGCTAATAGTCTCAAGCACAAAGTTCAGCCAGGTCTCTCTACACGTACAATATGTCATCAGAGCCCAAATTTACATGTTAGGAAAGAGAACACATTTGGGCATTCCACTCGGCTGCCATTTTAAGAGGAGCATGTACGTAGTGCTCTAATTCACTTGCGATTAAACATTACTGCGTCCAAGATTGTTTATACTTCCTGTGCCCCGCCTCCTCCTAGCTCCAGGAAACGAGTAGCCTTTCCCAAGGGAAGATCTTTTTGACCGAGGGAAATGCCTACTGTTCTTGAATTGGGGTTCTCCGGTTTGAGCTGTCTATGGTCCTGTATTTGCATGATTCGTCAGAGATTTCCATGGCTCCTTAGACGGTGATCCAAGGAAATGGATGAGCAAGAATATCCGTGATATTATGTATATCGACAAGGCTATCGAAAATCCATGGTTCCATAGATATTCTTGCAAATAACCGTGCAAATTGAAGCTCGTATCGCCCTCAAACCGAGTCATTGAAGCCACACCAACCGGGGATACGGGCTTATCTCAAAAATCTCTGTTTGGTTCTACACACTTGCGTTTTTTATTGCATATTGTGTTTGTCTGAGCACACAACTTTCTCGTTCCACAATGGCCGTTCGTTGCGTCTCCACTGTAGCGTAGTAAATGTTAGAGCATGCCTTTTAAAAGCAAAGATTCTTGTATCACATTCTTAGGTCCAGTGAAATAGGACTTATTTTTATCCCCTTCCAGCTCATTTACCATGGAATAGGTCGATCGCTTCTAAAGCTATAAGAGGTTAACCCACGGAGCAGATAAGAAACTTGATAACTCGTGGATCCGCTCAGAAAGTCGGTATAACGAAGGATTGAAACCTCGAATTTGCTCGTCTTTATGTGACATTTAATATACAAACCTCATTCGCAGAGATGAATGCACATATTCAGCTAAAACAATTGCAAAAAGATTTTGCTTTGTAAGGGATTAGTTCAAGCAATTACAAAAGATCAAAGTCAAGATTTCAATCGTTTATTGAGTTTCCGACTTTCTTATTAGTCGATCCGCGCGTTAGGAAGTTTCTTACCAGCTCCCTTAGCAACTTTGCTGTAGCAGCGATCGAATCGTTTTCTTTAGTTCACGAGCTTTGGAAATATTATTTAATTACTTCTAATATGAGGGTGCTCGTAACTTACCGCGTCAAAAATGCCACTTAGTAGCCACTAAACTGAGAATCCTTCAATCGGGATGTACAAGTATGTCTAAAAGAAAGACTTCTTCAAACATCGGAATAATGTAACGAAACGAGCTCCTTGATATTTCGTTCGAAGGTTCCGTTGGAAACGTTTTCGACCCAAAGTCTGGATTTCTCAACTTTACTCCAATCTCGAAATTTGATCTCCAGGTCTGTGCTTTCAGTGCTATCTCTCGAAGTCCCTGCTCAGCATTTCACCAGAAGGAGGGTACTTGCTCCAAAAAACAGAGCGTACCCATTTGTCAAAACGCAAGATGCAAAATACTTTTTATTGCCACATATTTCCACCCGGAGCCCTTCGGACTACGAATGTGCCTTCCATGTTGCTTATCCAAGCATTCATAGCAGAAAAGACTCGAAAAAGACTGACAAGGGAGATAACCTATATAACTTTTCCTTTATTTTCATGTTCATGTTACTCATCATAACCTCACCGCACCAGCAAATCGCACCTTGACTTCCTTCCCAGAACGTAACAGAAGAGACCATCTTTATATGTGACCCTGTTTTACACTTTTTCGTACTTTCTATTCCCTCTTGTAACCAATGTATTTATTCTACCAGAAATTAGCTAAACGGTCATCCTTCGCGTGACTTTTTTTACTCCTTTTTTCCAACCACATGACAGCAGTATTTCTCCTACCAGTATGCAATCGATGTGTCATTTTTCAGGTGACCCTGTTTTCGACAATTTTGATTTTTTAACTTCACCACAGTATGTCTTGCATACCCAAAAATACTCCGTCGTAAATTGTTCCTTTTTCTCTTCCCTCATGAACGTCACGTTCTAATTGGACTACTAAATTAACAAAACCTTTGTTAGCCCAGCGTTGGACTGCTTGCTCATGAATTAGAGTAGTTACAGGGCCACAGACAAGCGGTCACGTATTCACCTGTAGACCAAACGAACCTAAAATAGCACCCGCGTTGCCAAAAAAGGATTAGTATAAAATTTTAGTGTTAAGTCAGGTCCGATCAGATCAATCATTGAACCGCAAGCCTAGCTTTCTCCGAGTCCCATGTAGCCTAGTGTAACGAATCTCCCTCTACACTCATATCGTTTCTTTAAAAAGTTCAATCATATTTTATTATCGAGAAAATCCCCCATCATCCCCTTGCGTTTTCAAGTAAATATTCATTTTTCGTTAGACTGCCGGACTGGCGTTACAACACAAGGCAAGGTCATCAGCATTTAAAACATAATAAACGTGTTCAAAGAGCAAACTTACATCAAGATCAGCATAAAAAAAAACAAAATATAGGCGACGATATACTTTTGTCTGTTATTCAATAACTATTACTCATGGTGTTTTTCATTCTGCTGATTTGACTTGCGCGTTCTCCAGAGCAGGGGCGGTTCCACGGGGGGGCTCAGCCCCCCCTAGTCCGATTTTGGACCCCCATGTGAATCGCACAGAACCGATGAGAAAATAATATATAGGGGGGGGTCCTGGCCCGGTGTTTGAGAATTTTTTTAGGAAGGACCGGAATGCCTACTCTACATGATAAACAAGAGTTGAAAAAGTTGAACGGCACCCGCGCCCGGCCGGCCGTAGCGAGCCGAGTATTGAAGCGGTAGAAGTTTCATTGTTGACGCTGCCGGGAGAACATCATTTGGACGCCGGCCTACATTCAAAATTTTTGGTTCCTGGTTCTTCAAAATTTCCAGTTTTAAAAATTTCATGAGATTTCCTTCCAGTCAAACAAGCAAATCACCGTAACTGAAACGCAATGATTGAATTCAAAAAAATCAATTCAAAAAGAATTCAAAAAATTGTTACGCCCACAGTCTCAACAGGGCTATGGTAAATGCGTGTAACCACAAGGACATCTGTGCAAGTCTGCCTGAGCATTTCGAAGGGCTCCGGCTCTTGTACCAGATTTTTTTAAGTTTGCCTATCACCACTGCGTCAGTGGAACGAGGGTTTTCTAAACTAGCTTTGGTCAAAAATAAGCTTCGAACAACTATGCGTCAATCTAGGCTTGAGGCTCTGATGCTCGCAGCTGTCGAGAGCGACCTTGTAACCAGCTTGAATGACGACGAGGTAGTTGCAAAGTTTGCCGCGATGGGGACTCGAAAGATTCTGCTGGGCTGATCGTTCTGTCGTTCAAAATTATTTACAGGATAGGCAGGCAAAAATCTCGTTCTAATCGGCTTTTTTTTTCTGCTTTTAAAATCAACCGAAGTATCTTTTCGAAGTAATTTTTTTTAGCACTTGTTTGTAAAAGTAGACAATATAATTAAATTACGGTTAAAAGACGTCGAAAGTTGCCAATAAATTCAGTAAAAAAAAAAAGAACCTTCCGTTATTTATTTTTTAAAACTTCAGATAACTATTAAAATAAGCTTTTTTGTTGTGAAAGTATACAGTCCATATATTA
>Ga0058701_10001594_pt1 | contig 16346 bp, 13 predicted proteins | sample AgamicOrMae_FD_97039 | JGI IMG/M metagenome (GOLD analysis project Ga0058701, IMG submission 97039) | Agave microbial communities from Guanajuato, Mexico - Or.Ma.e | ecosystem: Host-associated > Plants > Phyllosphere > Phylloplane/Leaf | place: Guanajuato, Mexico | collected 2012-06-04
ACAAAAACAACCGCGGACCGGCCTTTGCACTTCGTTTCAACAAAGAACCACAACCTGAACACATCATGAGCGGCCGTATGATGTACTAGCAGTCCAAAAGGTATTGTCTGGTTGTGGTCGCGCTAAAAAGCTCCGCCTTATGGGGAAATACATGGGCCACCACCTTGTAGCACGACCAAAACTGGACAATACCTTTTGGACTGATAGTACCAGCTAGTAGACGAAGCTCTGTGCGTCGTCTGCTAACTGCGCCTCAAACAGCGCGTACTATACATAAGTGCGCACTATACATGGAGGATAATTTTTTTCCCTACTTTTTAGCCTCAAAAACCCGGGTGCGTACTATATACGGGTGCGTACTATAGCAGGGAGAATACGGTAGTTTCGTTCGAACTTGAAGAAAAATTCATTGATTCCAAAGGTTTGCATTCTGAGAGTTAAGGAGGGATGCTGAATAAACGCTTCGTTTGAGTTAAACATTTTTTTTTATTTAAAGGAACAAGGTACTAACTAAGCATTGTTAATTATTTTATACATTTCTCTGGTCATTGCTTTCCTTTTTTGCTAAATTGTCCGCGTTGGGCGGAAGCTCGTCGCGTGTTTCGGGCTCCGTCATGACCGGGGGTGTTTTCAAATGTTCGGGCAGCCTCTCCAGTCGTACCTGCCGATCAAACCAAGGTAATCACGAGTGAGGCAACAGCATCAATAACCAAACCAAGGAAAAAACAAAGCGTACGTACCTTCGTAACTTTCATCGCAACCCCCTCCGGTAAATTCCGCTGAACATATTCGAGGAACGTATCGGCGGTCGACCCGGTCATATGCAAAAAATTAATTGTGTGGTAATATGTTCTTACTTCGTATTGGACCAGATGCTTGGCGTAAATGAAAACAGACTTTAACACCGTCCAGCGCTTCTTATGAGCTTTCCGGGGCGTAATGCTGAAAAAATAGAAGTTTTAGTTGAGAGATGCAACTCTTTCAAACCCGAAAGAAGTTTTTACAGCTGCATTTCAGGCAGAAAAATATGCAGTGGGAAATTGATCTGATTAATGAGAGAAGTCGGACCAATTTTGATTTCCATTTCTCATGGGACCTCTTAAAATTGGAACCATAGTTTGTTTAGCCGGAATCCCACTCAAAAACTTTGGTGCCATCTATCAGCATTGTGCAAATAGAAATACCCAGATGTCCAGTAGATGTTCTTATATTTTTTGCCTGAAATATAAAGTGCCATTGACCTCACCATTCTCCTACAGTGATGCCAAGTTCACGAGCAGCTCTCTGAGTGAATATTGAATAACTTTTTAGTACAGCTGGATCAACACTTCGGCATTCCAATTCACATCTCTTATATAACACATCTTCCACCTCTTCCTGCTAACAAATAGAAACAAAAGCATATCATTATGATATAATTGTTACCCTGAACTGGTATTAGCTAAAGCTCCTTGTGCTCTTTATATAATGGTGGATTGAAATTTTACAAAACAATCATGGTAAGAATTCCACTGTACAGTACAAATCTCTGCATGAACCAAGTAACCAAAGTATTAGTGCAGTAATAGAAACTCAGAGGATTGATTGAGATCATTCTTGACAACAATTTAAACAGGGGAAGCCTGAATGTTATTTAAAAAAAAAAAAAAGTTTTAGAAAGGATAGAATATTATGAAACGCTAAGATGATTGTTACCTTTTTAGTATTGCTATGTGTGCCCAGCATTCTTTTATTGAGAGCTGATGGACATGAAACAGGTGTATGGATCCTTGAGGCAAAGCTGAGGCCTCGCAGCATTCTTGGAACACCCTGAAAATAAAACTCACTTCTTCAATACCTTACAGTAAACATTGAGGCCAATTAGACGTGAAGCAAAAGCAATAGACACACAAGTAGATGTTATCCTACACCAAGTCTATGATAATCTATCAACATATATATTGAAATGACACCAATAATTGCTGCTGAGAGACATGGGAGATAAGGATAAATGCCAAACATGTCAAATGCAAAATTGGTTAAGACATACATACCATCACTGGTAAAAGTAGTTGAAAAAGTAAATTACAATTGTGGAACGGGTTAGTGACATTATCATAATAATTGATTAACTTACCGTATACACAAAATTCATATTTACAATCAATAATTACGATCACTGAGGGAAAATTTGAAATTTAAACCCGTTTTTATAACCTTCTAGCAGACATGTGTTGTGATTTTTTTGTTTTCTTTTTTACGTTGTTTATAACCGTATCTCTGATTGGTTAGCATTTAAAGATGGTGGTCTAGAGAGTTTAGAGAGCCTACAGGGCTTTAGCAGACCTGGTCTAGACGGCTCTCTAGATTCAACTTGAGAGCCAGTTGGAGTACGTGACGTGTGAAACCACAACAAAAAGGCAGTGAGAGGAACCAAAAAAAGTGGAAATAACCTGGCAGACTGCTTAACTTTTTAAAATCATTTTACTGTGCGCATTTTATTTCTTCAATGAAACTATGTACGTTATTTTCACCGTTATCATTTATACTTGTTCGAAATTATTAGTCCTGCCAAAATTACCCTGGTAGTATATTGACGTATTGCTGTATCTGTCAAAACCCGAGGTGGTGGGCCTCGGGCTACGGGCAAGGCCATGTCAAGATTTTGACAAAATTCCGAATTTAGGTTATTTATGCTCTCAGATTATCTAGTCTAAATGTAATTTATAAGAGGCCCCAGGAAAGGCATCCGCATATTTAGGTGGGATTTTGAAGTTGTTGTCTGGTATAAAGGGTGCAAGGTTATTTTGTACCTGCTCATATTTCTACTGTTTGCTAATCTGTTTGATTTCTTTTGCCCGCATAGTATTTGTCCCACTTTTTCTAACTTTCTTATTTAGTGTGATTGGTCAGTTTGTTTTCTAAAAGTGTAAATGGGGATTGATTTCCTGGGCTGTTCTAACCATGTTGTGAGAAGTGCTTTGTCAAAGTCACTTTGCTTTGGTCAACATTCTGTTAATTGAGCAATAGAAGGGCCATTCTGTATTATATTTGTATCACTTTATAGTTTTTGTTAATTTTTTGTGTTTTGCGTCGCAAAGCACGCGCGTGCTAAGGCAATTACTGGAGCCATGTCATGTGCTTTTGAATTGGGGAAGTAAAGGAACCAAAAATACTTTGCTTCTGTCTTGATTTGATTGTAATTTGAGAGACTCGGATTGAATTTCCTATTGAAGGTTGTTCTTTGGACAGTCCTTGTTCTTACAGTTTCATCCTTAGGTTGCTTGCTCTCATTGTAAGATGGTGACATTGGGGTTGATGTACTTATTCTTGTTTACTTATACACGTTTTCTCTTGTCTGTTGCAGTGTAGCATAAATTTGTTCATTTACTACCCATTGCCCTAGAATGGCAGGAACAGAAGCCACTCTAGGAAATGATTTAAGTGGCAACAGTACTCCCTCCACATCAACAGCAACAAGTCCAGATAATAGCAACAACCGGATTCTTCTTGGTAGCCGGGACTGCTCATCAGAAGATTTGAACACCCCAACTTCAGAAAACTCCAAAGTCATTGTTCCTGATATTGATATTTTATCTAATGTTTGTACAGACTCCAAAAGTATTATTGAGCTCAATTTGTCCAACGAAAACCTCAAGGAACATTCTGAATCTTTTGGTGAGAGTGGTGTATCAGACTCCATCAGTGAATCAAACAATGGAAGCCATATTGAGGAAATGCCAAAATTCAAAGCATGTGAGAAGACAACCTTATCTAAATTGCCCAATATTGAGAGACAGTTGACTGAGGCAAGTGGTGATGCCCCTGTAGAAGCAAATGATGTATCCAACCCCAGTCCCAGTGCTAGTTTGAATGCTGATTTATCAGAGAGTCAAGCTGAGTGCGCTTCTATAGACACGAGGAACAACATGGTTGAAGAGTGTGTGGAGGAGAGCTCTGAAGACTGCAGAACTGTAAAAGATATAAAAAGTGAAGATGCAGGCCCATCACAGGGTCTGAGATTGACTGAAGAAAATATTCGCAAATTTGCTGCTGAAGAGGAAGGGGCCAACTGCAATTCTAGGGATGATTCAACTGTTAACAACTGGCCTGAAGAGGAGGAGGAGGAAGGAAGCCTGGGAGAAGATTTCCATTGCCGCTCCAGGTATGATGTATGGAGTTTCTGCGAATTGGACTCCTGGCATCGCCCTGGAAATGAAGGAAATGATGTTGAGGCTCCGTTTGGGGTGGACCTAAAGGATACTCTAGGTGATGACCCTGAAGTAAAGATAGGCAGTGAAGAAGATGAAGATGAGGAGGAAGCAGATGAAGATGAGGATGGAGATGATGCTATGGAGACAAGAGATTTGGAGTCTGAAATATCTGCCAAGCCTGGTACAAGTGCCAATAGTAGGAAAGATAGTAGAGGGGTAAGAACTTCAATCTTAGCACAGTCCTTGTTATTACATTTTTGGTGCAGTTAATGACATTGACATTGTGACCTCAACTCATAATTTTGTTCATTCCCTTACAGACTAAAAGAAAATCTGAAAGCAGGGGAGAATTATTAGGCAGGATTCCATGTAAGAAACAATTCCCAGAGGACAAGACTGCATCAATGAGGTATTTGTTAAACTTCCCTTTTCATCAATCATAATATTATGTTGCTTATCAACAGTTCCCATTATTTTTATTTGCTTTTTTCAGCTTGAATGTTGGGGGTGATAATAGTTCAACCATTGATAAGGTAAAACGTTCACCAATCCCCACCAAAGACAACCCACCACCTGAAATGAAGGATTGGCTGCATCGCTTTGAGGTGACTACAAACACAACTTTATTATTGCCCTCATTCCTTCCTGTACTGAGACGGATTTTCTGTTGGCAGGGTTGGACCAATGCTGAGAGGATGTTAGCTATCGACCGACTGATCGAGACTTGCGAACCTATGCAAGTACGGCATATGATGCAAGTCATAGAACCCCAGTTCCAGCGGGACTTCATCTCACTACTTCCAAAAGAGGTGAGTAGTGCCTTTTTCCGGTCCCGTTAACCCATTTCACTCCCATATGGGTTGTATTCGACCCTCAGCACGTTTTTACTCAACGACGAAAATCTCTCCTAATTGATAGTAATTAATATAAAAATACGCCCCCAAATTTACCGAAACAAGAACCAAACTAGCCCTGAAATACCGGATTCAGTAAATTTTGGCCCTAAAATGTGCGCTATTTCTTCGTACCGAAAAATTTCCAAGGGTCGTTTGATCGCAAATCGCTGAACTCGCGAATCTTTTGCGCAGCTGGCGTTACATGTGTTGAGCTTCCTGGAGCCGCGTGACCTGTTGCGAGCGGCTCAGACCTGTCGTAGCTGGCGCTTCCTCGCCGAAGACAACCTGCTTTGGCGGGAAAAGTGTCGCGCTGAAGACATCAAAACCCTTCCGGACTCGTTTGCGAGACGGCGGAGCCGCGCTGGGATGTCTCATATATCTCCGTGGAAGGCGGAGTACATGCGGCAGCACGCCATCGAGATGAACTGGAGGAGCAAGCCCCTGCCGACGCCCAAGGAGCTCAAGGGCCACGACGATCACGTGATAACGTGCCTGCAGTTCTCAGGGAACCGGATTGTCAGTGGTTCCGATGACAATACTCTGAAAGTGTGGTCGCTCGTCACAGGCAAGGTAAGTGACACAATCTCGCCAAATCTATACTTTTGAGACTTTGCGGCGCGGTAGTTGAGGCATTTGCCTCACGACAATTCAGTATTCGGGCACTGGAGGGATTAACTAGCGGTCGTTGGAAGCGTCAGTTTAGATTTGGATGTATAATCTGGGCGTGTTGTTGCAGTGTATGCGGACTCTAGCCGGCCACACTGGCGGAGTGTGGTCCTCCCAAATGTCGGACAACATAATCATTTCCGGCAGCACGGACCGAACCCTCAAAGTGTGGAACGCCGATACGGGAGCGTGCATCCACACGCTTTACGGCCACACGTCAACGGTGCGCTGTATGCATCTGCATGGAAGAAAGTAAGTGGATCCATTCAACTTTCACCACGGAATTCATATGACGACTCAGAGCGCAGAAGTGCTTCGTTGGGATACGTATCGCTACGTTGTAACATGGCGCCTTTGCTATCGGCAGGGTTGTGAGTGGGTCCCGAGACGCGACGCTCCGCGTGTGGGACATCGAAGAAGGCAACTGTCTGCACGTTCTCGTTGGCCACATGGCTGCCGTTCGTTGTGTCCAGTACGACGGCAAACTGGTCGTGAGCGGAGCCTACGACTACATGGTCAAAGTTTGGAACGCGGAGAGGGAAGAATGCCTGCACACGTTACAAGGACACACCAACCGCGTCTACTCACTTCAGGTAATTGGCTCAAACACGTCTTTTTACCCTAACCAATGCTACCAACAGAAGACTCTCGAGACTACCTGTAAATCATAATAATTTTAAAAAAGTTAGTTACAATGATGTGGCACGGGTTTTGGTTTCAGTTCGACGGTGTTCACGTTGTGAGTGGCTCTCTGGACACAAGTATCCGCGTGTGGGAGGTCGAGACGGGTGCTTGCCGCCACACCCTGATGGGCCACCAGTCGCTCACGTCAGGCATGGAACTCCGCAACAATATTCTGGTCTCAGGAAACGCGGACTCGACGGTCAAGGTGTGGGACATCGTCAGCGGCCAGTGTCTTCAAACTCTATCAGGTAAAGAAACGCCCGATCGCGACGGACGAATTCTCGGAAGCAGCTCTCTTAAACTCGGTTTTGTGCTTTACAGGACCGAACAAACACCAGTCGGCGGTGACGTGCTTGCAGTTTAACAGCCGCTTTGTCATCACGTCCTCTGATGACGGCACCGTGAAGCTCTGGGACGTCCGAACAGGTAAAGTATCTCCACCGTCAATCGGGAAGGTGGCATTTTTATCTCGTGTGTTGCACTTTTCTTCCGCCGAGCGGAGAGAGATACAATACACGTACTAGCAGTCCAAAAGGTATCGTCCGGTTCTGGTCGCGCTGGAAGGCTCCGCCTTATAGGAAAATACATTGGCCACCGCCTTGTTGCACGACCAGAACTGGACAATACCTTTTGGACTGATAGTACCTGAACAAGTTTAACGTAACCTGACTGCCGACAAGACTGACGCTTACATCTCGGCGGCTTACTGCTTCCACCGAGCAAGCGCCGTTAGGGTTCACTAGAACCGGGCGAACCGGTAGCGGAGAGAGGCGCGAGGCTCGGAGATTGAGATGCAGCGTCTGAAACGAGTGTGGGGGATGGAATGTAGGTGAGTGATTTATGTTTGTTTAGGCGAGTTCGTCCGCAACCTGGTGGCCCTGGACAGCGGCGGGAGCGGCGGCGTTGTGTGGCGCATCCGAGCGAGCGAGACGAAACTAGTGTGTGCGGTGGGCAGCCGAAACGGAACCGAAGAAACAAAACTCTTAGTCCTAGATTTCGATGTTGACCCTCGTTGTTGAGATCCCCTGATTGGGGGTAGGGGTAAGGAACCCTCAGTGAGGGTTTTATCCTTTGCATGTCTGTGTATATTGGACTGGGAAGGGGAGCCAGCTTGTCCGAGCTAAAACCTCCTAAATTGTAGGTTATTCTGTCGTCAAGCCATATCTGGGAACAAATTTTATTGAATCTGCAACTTTTAGGGTTAATATTTGTTTTCGCCTTTGAACTTTGGTGGTGTATTTTATGTTGTTGTCGATGTTGCTTAATCGTTTTGGTGCTGCCAGTTATTGTTATTTCTGTTTTGTTGTTTAAAATGTCTCCCCCAGTCCAAGAAGTTGTGGGCCGGATCCTTCCGTCCAAACGGGGTCAGAGTCAGAATGCCTGCAAAATCAATTCGGCGCTGGCTCATTGTTACGGATAGGACAAATTTTTATTGCTTTTTATTTCATGCATTTTTTCAAGTGGAAAGACTGTACCCTGTTTCATAGCTGGTAACTACTTGATGGTGACTTACGCTATGTAACATTCCAATTGAAAATGATTTAACAACGTTTTTAGTACCGTATTTATCTTGCTTACTAGAAAGAAAGAATGGTTACAAGATGACATTCATCTGTGTACTCTCGTTTTTGGAGGGTATTTTCATATCTTCATTGAAATAAACATCGCGCGCTCACGTGCAAGTTACGCAACTGTCTTTGTTTTATACGGGGCGCGGCGGGGCAGCTTCTTTTGATCAATCAATTTTTCAACCTCTATGTACCCTCTCCTTTCCCCGTTGGTGGTCGTAAGTAGCATTCCCATACTTACGTTCTCCCTCTTATCAAGTGCCAAAACTCCGTTCTTTTGTTTTGGTTTGTTTGGCCGGGGAAAAGTGTCGGCATGCCAACTAAAAGCAGATAAGAATGAAGGTTTCTCTACACCAAGGCAAATGCACCGGCTTACCTGAATATCAGTCAAAAGTATATTGAGCTTTTGTGATTCAACATTGGCCCGAGCTTTCTCGAAAATAGGACCTTTAAGTTCATCTGCTTTAAGTTGCAATTTTTTCTCTCTCTCGAGATGTGAGCCCAGCGGTTAGACTGCTGTATTAGTGCAATAACAACTTTCTTCATGCAGATGAATACGGTATTATTGTTTTCCCAGGGAATTGTATGAATGAACTGCACGTACATTTTACTTGTAGTGTCTAGTGCAGGGTTTTACAATAAAACGAGGATTGTGTGTATATAAATCGAAAATCTTTTTATTTTCTAGTCAGACACCTTTGGTCAGACCTTTTCAATGGGAACCACTGAGAAGTTATTTCGGTGAACACCTCGTAAAGAACTTGCAAGTGCCACAAGAGGAGGCGAGGCTTAACGTAAGTAAAATGCACTTGCAACAGCTCATCGTCTTCGCTCGTGTATCATTCTAAAGTTAAACTTAAATGCGAGGAAGATAGGGGTCCGAAATTTCAGGGAGTTCCCTTTTCTGTTTTTTTTTTTCGGAATCAAAGTAGATTGGAAAGGAGGAAATGAAAACGCAAACTTTTAGAAGCATTAGTTGATTTGTTTTGCTGTTTGAAATTGATACAACAAAGTAATGACAATCTGGACAAGGATCTAAGTACTTTCGGACAGGTGAATCTAAGTACTGCATGACAAACAATATAAATGATGTTTCGTTCCAAGAAAAGTTATCGACGAAAACTACGACAAGTTGATTCGCCCCAGAGATTGGATGAGTAGAGAAATTACATCTCTCGAATTGACCAAAAACAATACTGTGCCAGAAAATACTCTGACTTCAGCAGTTTATATAATCTGTTATTCAATAAAAGGCACATTTTGAACAGGCACTGTACGTACGCGCTCTCCTCTCAGAGAACAAGTAATTAATGATAAAAGTAAATAAAACAGTACGGTACAAACCGTTGTTGAGATCACAGGCGGACAAAAATTTTTGAATTAAGGTGGCTCCTGCTTGGTGGGCTGAAATTGAATTAAGAGTTGGAACTTTCGGGGTTGGTTTAAAAATGAGTGATTTATCGTGTGGTGAAGTTTCAAAAATATTGACCGTTTCCGCTTTTACGGTATCCCTTTCCAAAGTTGAGAAAATATACATGGGCGCTTACGAGAGTTCGGGAAAATGGCGCACAAGTTAGTAAATCATTGTATTTTGAGTCTAATTTAGATTGAATGTCGGGTAACAAATCTGTTCCACATGTAGATTAGAGTATTTCAAACAATCTGGTGAAGTTTGCCGATTATTTACCTTTGAGATTTACTTTAGATAAATTTGAGATTTTAAAAATGTGTTTGGGTTTTATGAATAAGTCTGCATCGCTGGAATCACCTTAACTTGGGGAAATCCGTACCTGCAAGCTTCTACTTGGCCCAATAACTAAAACTTATGTTTCTCCTTAAACCGGTTTAAACTTGTTAAATCGTGAAGATTAAAATGCCAAAAAAACATTCCTCGTTAAATTACTTCCAGACTTTCAACTGTTCAACGGTATCATAAAAGTCAACAATTAACCTAACGGCAAGGAAACACATCGCGGCTTGAAATACGAATTTAAACGGAAAAAAAAACATTTTTGACGGGTTGTATGTAGGCACGGCGAAAACCACCTCGTAAACCCTGAGAGAGAAAGAAAAAAAGCATGAGGTGCAAAGATGCTCTCGATTTATTTAATCTGCTTACCACACCTGCCGCTTTGTTAGGACATTTTTTACCATTTTCATCGGCGGTCTGAGCTGTAAATGAGGGAAAATGGACTTCACTTCCTATACCTACATCATCTCAACAACGTCCATATTTTTTTTCTTCAAAATCCGTTATTATAAGCCGCGATATTTTCCCTTGTAAGACATGCCTAAAACCACATTAAAAATCATCCTCCGATAAAGGGGTTAATACACTTGATTTTTACGCTATAAAAATAAATTAGACGTCTATAAAAAATACTGTACGATCACACAGGTAATAAATACTTTACAAGTACTGTAATGGTTGCTATCAAAATAGTAAAAAGATGAGAAGAATGTCCCGATCAAGACACTCCCGTCGGTTTCCCGTCAGGTAAAATCGTGATGGCAAGTTTGTGGTTTCTCCACACGAACGTTTTTGGAAGCTGAATCTGAAATAGGAAAACGAGGTTGTAAGCTTTTGTTCCCCGACTCATATCGTAACAATTGCGACTCTTTCAAAACTTGATTTACGATAAAAATAGCGACCTCTGCTTTGTCTAATACTTAATGCACCACAATAAATACCTCGTCTGCGTTGTTGAGAACCTCCAAGCTAGTTGCAATATCCTCTGCTAGATTGTCTAGGAGAAGCATTTGTAGCCAGGCGCCTTGAACACCGTACGGATGCTCATTATCTACCGATATACCGGTAACGGACGGTGAGACGAGGGTGATAGCTGCATCTCCAACCACAGATTTAAAGGTGAAATGACGACCGTGCATCACTCGGCCCCTGTTAACAAATTCGCTCATTTCAGATAAAAACCCGCTCGCCCACCTACATCTTGTATCATAGGATCGGTGCACTCAAGCGATGTCCCTGACTTTTCCAAGGTACACATTGTTGACTTCATCTAACGAACGACACCTCAAATTACTCCAGCTTAGGTTAACCTAAGTCTAAAACAGTTCACGTTTGAGTGCTCTATAGGAATGATGTCTTTGAATGTTTTACCTGATGGCGAGGGGTAGCAAAAGGCCTGATTCAAGATTGAAGGTCAGATGGACACCCTCTAGAAATTTGACGCGGGAAAGCTCAGCAGGCTCACGTCCAGCATTCGTAGCAAATCCAAAAGAATTGCGCGACGAGTATGGCACATCACTGTAAACAAGTCAAAATGTACACTTCCGATTCTATTTCCATGTAGTCAAAGTAGCTGCGTTACTACCTAGCTGGATTATTCGGATTGGCGCCCGTATGGCTGCTTCCAAGTCCTTTAAATAACTCCGATTTGATGCGCATTCTCTCTTCGTCTGTCACGTGGAAAGTTGCCTTGTTCTTTCCTTCTCGCCCATTAGTTTCATCGCTGTCTTTTCTTGGGGTGCCGTCCTCCAAGCCCTCAACGGAGTCACAGTCATCTGTCCAACACAATTTGTTTTGTTGCAAAATGTATTTAACTTATTTTTTTAAAAAGCTTTTGGAAAACTTACTTTTCTGTTGGTCGCTCAAGGAGTCTATATCTGTCTCAATCCATGAGCAACAAGCACTGACCCCACTCAGATTTGAACCCTCACTCTCAATGCCTCTCTCTACTTCATCTTGTATGGTGATGTCTATATCAAGCATACTCTCTCCTCTCCGCATGTCCGATACCAGCCATGGACCACCAGTCCTGTAGAAATAAAAAAGTAATTTATTTAAGTGCATTTGATAAAATGTATTTATAGTGACAAACAAGCTTACCCTGGCAATCTCTTCAAAATCTCAATGACTCCTGGGCCATTCCAGCGCTGGGCACACTTCAATTCCTCTTCACAAACCCCAACAATCTGAATAAAATCCACAGTTCCAAGAGGGGTTTCCACTCTTTCTAGCTGAGGATCTGTTGTCATTAACATGTGCTGAATGCGAGATTCACTGTTGTCCAATGCACAGTGCCAGGATACATGATCCCCAGCACAGAGTAAGTTTCCTGTACAAACAAGAGTTGTAACTGCTTTGGTATTGGTGGAGGGTAAGTTAAAATATCAAGGAGAAATGAAAAATACCTGACTGAAACACATATTTCGCTAGAGCTTGCATGAGTGCCGCTGGCCATGTTGGCGGAGCAGTTTCTCCTGGTTCCCTCTTCAGTCTAAAAGTCAATTCAAATCCAAATCCACTCGGCTCATCTCTACTTTTCACTTCATGAACTCTTCCGTCTCCGTGTAAATCTGACAAGCCAAAGCTGTAAAAAAATGAAAGAATGAGGAATTAGCTGAGAGCTAAGAATTCTTTTTAATTATTTTTATCAGACGGAAAATGCTTACCTGATATAATGCCAGTGTGGTGGAATATTCTCTTCCACATTTCCACAATTAGAATACATACTGATGTAATCCAAAGGATCTGGACCACCCAACCTATGCAATCAACCCATTAAAATAATTAGATAAAAACACCAATAAAAAGGTAAACAAAATTGAGTTCCACAAGCCTGTAACCTATGGATAGACTTTCATCCTACATACAGAGAACATGGGAGAAAATTAATACTTCGAATTAAGACGTCAGAGACGAAAAAGGATGGAGTAGTTCAAAACCTTTGATAGGCTTTCATAACTTACCAGTATTTGAGGAGAGCTGAAACCTGAAGAGGGTTAGTTTGGTTTGGGTATATCCGCCGGCATTTCGAGTACAAGGCTTCTAGTCCGGGCGCTGTTGAGGGAAGTACATTTGACGGGACCTGCATGGCTTGCATCCAAGTCTGCACTTTTTCCATCCTCACTTAGCGTTAAAAATATTAAAGAAAATTAAAAAAACAAAAAAACAGGTTCAGGTTTGCATGTAAACAAAGCCAGCTGACAGATTTGTTGTTCGTGTGTATACCACAAATATGGCGAAGTACACTTGACTCTCTATTCACACCACAATTACGAGTGCAAGCAAGGACAGACGTCGTTTCTACACCGTTTCAATTTTTTTGATTTAATGAAGCAGAAAGGCATAACTGCATTGTGACATCTGTTTTATTGAACTTAAATCTGACTTCAATCTATTATTCTTTTTTTAATGAAGGTAGGTTCATATTTTATGTGGTGCTTATTGTTGGAACGTACCCGTACAACATGTGAAGGATGAGAGGTTATGTTTCCTTGTTTTGATTTCAGCGAATCCGTCCTGAGCCTGAAGGTTCGAATGGTATTGCGAGGGAAATTATTATCTCGCCTCAATCGATTACACGTTTTGCAGTCGCTTGTGGACTGCTCTCATTGACATGTCGTCTGTAGAAAATATAGATAACCTCAACGCGGCTTGTGTTAGCCCTGAAAACGTAAATAAAAAGTGTGGAATTTGTAGGAAAGAAGAAGCCCGTTACGCTTGCCCGCGATGTAACAGGCCATACTGCTCCTTGAGGTGCTACCAAGATGAAGCCCATGCTGACTGTTCAGAGGCTTTCTACCGAGAGTGTGTTGTTGAAGAGCTGACAGCAAGAAGTGAGAGTGGTGACCCAGAATCACGCCGTAGGATTCAGGAAGCATTGTTGAATGTCTACCAACAGAATAATGAGGAAGACTTGATTGAAGAACTAGACTCGGATGATGACCCTGATGAGGAGGACCTTGCAGATAGACTCAAAGGAATAGATCTAAATGATGCTGAGGCTGTGTGGGCCCAACTGTCAAAAACAGAACAGTCAGAATTCAAGAAACTCATTCAATCAGGACAAGTTGAAGATCTCCTTCCAGAGTGGGATCCATGGTGGGTTTCCAAGCCAGTAGAAGAAGTGGAGAGTGAATCAACTGCATCGGGAGCGCCTGAAATCATCGAAGATGTACCTGCATTCAAAGATCTTTGTAAAAGTAAGCCAGCTAGTTGCCTCCCATTCAATGTTGCTAACACTGTGGCAGGCTATGTGTATTGTTGTCGCCAGTTTCAAGGTGACATACACTCTGAGCCCTTGCAGGCTGTTGGAGTCATATGCAGCATCGCTGGTAGCCTCCGTGGGAAAGAAAACTTTGATACTTTTTCTCATGCCATAGCAGCAGCATCTGCTGAAGCTGTCGCCAAAGATGAAGTGTCTGGCGAAGTTTTGAGTTTATTAAAGAGAGATGTCGAGGCTGTGATGAAAAATCCTTTGTTTCTTCAAGCAGCTCTTTCTGATGTTCTTGTCCTGCTTCATGCTGCTCTTAAGTTATCTAAGAAACCTAAGACACAGAAAAAGGGTGCATTTACACAGCAGTTTGGCAGTGAAACATCTGCAAACTTAATTCCTAACTCAGATCTGAAAGCCCTGATCAAGAAAGTTGAATTTTATCTCTCATGGGCCAAAGAGTTTTCTTAGGTCAAATTTAATTTTAGCTGTAATGTAATGGATATCTGAGCTGATTACTATTATAAGCAAAGCATAAAAAGTCTTTAAGTGTCCTGGTTTTTTAAAGTGTTATATATTTAGTTATTGTTCTTATTGAGGGTATCTTCAGTCATTTGTTCTACACTTATGCTGAACATAACATTTTTACTGGAATTTCTTTTCTCTTCTGAAATACCAGTTATGCTCATTGAAGGTTCTGGAGCAAAGCTGATAAACATCACTAAGAATAAATTTAAGTTTTTATGCGATATCAGTGATTTTAATGCATCTTGCCTGTGTACCCAAAAAATTCCTGCATTTTTATCCATTTTCTGATGAAGAAATCTTTGGTTGATTTGATTGAGATAAGAAGCTTGGGGAAAGGTTGGGATTATGCATACTCAAAAAATGACTCATTATCAGATGAAAAAGCGGTGTACCGTCCCATCAATAATTCCTTTTAAGGGTGGAAGAGGGAACATTAAAGCTTTTGGAAAGACCTAGGTACTCAGAGGAATATGTCAGTTTCTATCTTTATCATAAAAAAGGGCACTCGTAACAGTGTACAAGAAGCCGCAATTTTCGCATTTTCGCGGCTTTCAGCCTAAGCCCATGAGATTCAAACGAGGGCAGTTATATACAGTTAGCGATCCTCTAGAGAGCCATGTTTACGTCTCTCGCACGTCTTTCGAAATGTTGCTGAAAGTGCGTTGATAAGTTCAGATAAGCTATAAAGTACATAGAGAATTATGTTTAGAGCTAAACAGACATATTTAAGTAGAAGCGTGTCATTACCCTCAACAAATTTTACGAAGAGAGCGTGATGAGAGCTGTATAAGGGAAATGAGGCAGGTCTGAAATCAGCTCTTTAACATGGATGCCAACCGTTCAGCTGCAACATTTGATGAAGATAATATGTAGACAGCCTTTGTTCATTTAGGCATATTTCTCACAAGAAAAAACGCAGTAGTCGTGCAATATTTCGAGAAATAGATTGTCATTCCGATATCATTAATCGGGAATTCGCATTCACGTGACGAACTTTTCTGACGACCTTGTCAGGTTGGACAGACCGGTGCATTCACCGTTCAGCCAACAGGGTGGACGTAGGCCGCAAAAGTCCAGCAAAAGCGAGCAAAAGTTGAAGCCACCTTGCTGCGAGGAGGTTGAAAAATATGAAATTTGCAATTTTGTAATTTTTTTGTTCGAAATGTCGTTATTTACGTGTGTTCGTGTCATACCGCGGAAAGTGCAGTGAAAGGGAAGAGTGATAACATGTTGTTAAACGACGAGTTTGTGTGTGGTGGAAACAGAAGTGACATTTTAAATTTTATTTATCTTTCGGGAAGTGCCGTTGTATTCCAGTACTTCCATATTATGTAGAACTGGTTTAATTGTCTTTGTACATATATGGTTGTCGATGGAGAAAAGTTTAAAATGGCAACTGTGCGGGGGAACGGCGGCGGATCCGCTCACGAAGACTGTCATCTCAATAGATTGGTGCGAGTGGGCTACTATGAACTCGAGAAGAACATCGGGAAAGGAAATTTTGCGGTGGTTAAACTCGCCACTCATACTGTCACCAAAACTAAGGTAAGAATCTGCAGCTGTCACCTCAGTACTTTTTTTTCACCCTGTGTCTCAACCATAAATTCTGCTTTGTGTACATGTTGAATAACAAAGCTATGGTCTTGATGAAGTCCGTCCAAATTTTTTATTCACTTCCTTTTTCCAAGTGACAGTATTAAAATTCGTATTCTAATTGATGGCAGAGTGTAATTTTTGACCATCAGGTGATCCCGGTTGTAGTGTGTTTACATTTTGGTCTCTCATGGGTAGTGTTGTGTCACCATACATTGAAGTCATCTTGTGGTCTCGTGTTTTGATACATTATTGCTG
>Ga0058701_10001595_pt1 | contig 16343 bp, 11 predicted proteins | sample AgamicOrMae_FD_97039 | JGI IMG/M metagenome (GOLD analysis project Ga0058701, IMG submission 97039) | Agave microbial communities from Guanajuato, Mexico - Or.Ma.e | ecosystem: Host-associated > Plants > Phyllosphere > Phylloplane/Leaf | place: Guanajuato, Mexico | collected 2012-06-04
TCATCTTTTCCTGTAAATTTAAATTATCTAGAAAGTATAACTTCGGAAGACATTTATTAGGAAGCGAAAACCCGTAAAAATTCAAACTGACTAGTTAAAAAAAGTGCCGTAATAAGCATAATGCAAACTTAGGTTGCGTGCATTTTTTTTTTATTTTTTTTTCATTTTTTTCACTTTTTTGTTGTTTCCTCCTCTTTGACCTTTTTTTAGGCAACGCGGGTTGCCAAGTTCATCCTGTTCTTGGGGGGGGGCGACCGCCCCCCTCGCCCCCCTTAATCCGCCACTGTATATATATATATATTCCCAACTAAAAAATATAAACCGCGTTTCTGATGATCCTCGCTAATTCTGCAACATTCACCGAGTGCATTAACGCTGGAACAAGCTTTGACTGGCTATCTTCCCGTTTGGCAACACACTCATAAATCAGAAACTTGATTAGACTAATATAATCAAGCATGGCTTGTTTTTCCCAATATTTATTTAACATACTTCACACTTAGTTTTTAATAAAACAGAAAACCTTGTTGGTTTTATCGCGGAATATCTTTGCTTACTGTTAACTACTCACAAAACTAGTTCACCTACCTCATTGGTCGTCTTTTCAAAAATACTAGTTCTCCTGCCTGATTGATCTTTTTCATGAGGGAAAGGCACTTTATATTAAATTATTATTTAAATGCCCACCATCAGGATACTGCCTCATAAAGCAAATTTGACAAGGATGCTTCTTAGTCTGTAGCCTTCAACACATTATTCTTTCTTGGTAGGCCTACGCTATGTTGGAATTCAACAAAACGTACATCATGTTTACTTTTCAAAAATGTTATACTATACTGAACTCAGCTTGGCTTGGTAACGAAATCTAAAACACAAAGGATATAAAAAAATTCACCGTTCTAATTTTTAGGGACCTCCACAGCGGTCAACTAGCGCAATAATGGCATATTTCGATGGGCACAAGCATTAACCGACTAGTTGCGAGTCGCGTTTTTCGTAACCATCGAGCCTCAAATGGGGTTTCCGTAACCATGAACTTGCTGCGCGTCGCAAAATGGCCTAATTTTCTGTCGCTAAAAAAAGGTTTATTTTTCGACCAATGTGCGTTTTGATTGGCGGAAACTGTAGACCCTAGTAAAGTCTAACAAAGACTAGCAAAGCCTATTCTTCAGTTTCCACTCACCAAAACGCAGATGGGCCTTTTTTTGAGCTACAGAAAAGAAGGTCGTTTAGCGACGCGCAGCAAGTTGATGGTTACGAAAACCCCCTTTGAAGTTCGATGGTTACGAGAAATGCAAATCGCAACTAGTCGGGTAATGCTTGCTGCCATCGATTCAACCGCGCGGTTAACCCAAGAACTACTTCAGGTCAAGCATGTTTAGTACGTTTTCCGATTGCTTGAACAAGCAATCTTACAAAGGTGTCTATCAAACGAGTAATCGTTCCAACGAACGGTGAACTTCATTTAAAAATAACCCGAGACTTTAAATCTTGGAATAATAACTCTCAATCCTAAACGAGAATGTGCATGATTCAGCAACGTTTTAGTCGTTGCGCATCTATTAGCTGCGACACGTGTTTCTGCTGCTACACGTTGTGCCCCCAAGCCGAGTTGCGCGTGGTCCCGTCCACGTTGCCATGAACCGATAAGGAGGAGTTAGTGCATCCGCAAGCCAGCAGGCCCAAGTCCCCAGGCCGGGCCGAGTCCGCAACCCAGGCCGGGCCGAACGAGGTGCTACCGGTGTCGGGACCCCTACGGTGATGCGAAACTTCTCATTTGCATATTGATGTCCGTGTACCCTGCGGAGACTTGACTTGTGGAACTGTTTTGTTTGTTGCGTTGCAATGCCATTCTTTCGTATTCACTTAATTAACTGTTTGCAGGGTTTCCAAGTAACGTGAAGGTCTCGCGGACTTGATAAAGAAGTTTAGAATGCACTATCAAACCCTACGCGGTTGCCCTTTTTCAATCCAGCTTGGGCCTCTCCAGCAACGAGATGTGATCGGGGCCTAATTTTGCAGAAGGTACAAGTCATTATTTTGTAATAGCGAAACTTAAAATGATTTCTATCTCCGTTCTGTTCAACCAAACTTATTCATAGACTGAAATTTCTGCGATGAAGTACCTTGCTCGTACGTAATTTTAAAGAACGCATCCTTTTCCTTTGAAAATTCTGCAGTGTTACCTGGCAGAAAGATAATTTTGATATGGATAAGATTTTTATGTTCGGCGATAAATGATAAAAGTAACTCCGGTGACTCCTTTTAAATCTCAATTTCAGATAAGATACCAAAAAAAAAATCCCAAAGTAAATTACCAATTTATTAAGATTAGCCGGTTACCCCTGCTCACCCATTAGTCGCCTAAGATTGATTATTGGCGTTCTATTGCGCAGGTTACAGGCTGACTTAAGTAGTACATAGTTAGATCACAGTAGTTAACAGCCAAAACGCTGGCTCCTCTCTTTCCTATTCTTTCGCTAAATAAAATCGAATTACGAAGGTAATATGTTCTGCTTGCAGATTTTGTCTAAACAAGAACTTTTCCGCTATTGTAAATAAATTTATATCATTTGAAGTCGCCTCGCATGTTTTGATTTAAGTGTTGGAGTTGGTCCCCTGTAGACATCACTGTTGTTGGGACATCCCTATTTTCTCCTTTTTATGTTATTTTGACGTCGTCTAAAAGTTGCTACAGTATCGTCAAATTTTAAGATTTTGTTTTACGCATTGACAAAACACGCTTAATGCTTACTTTTTTAAAACATAGAATTCGACCTAATGTTAAGTACCGAATGGTGTCATGAAAAGATCTTTGGTGTACTTCTCTTTTACTCCTAAAACGTAGATTTTCAGATGTATTTCATAGCACTTTTATACGTTTGAAATCTTTTCACCATTTCGACGTTGAATATTCTTTATATTTAGGACCAAAGGATAAAAATTGTAATTCGTCAATCGCAACTCTATTATCACTCGTATTTTATTACTATTTACGGCCATCTTTGATACATAAGGAGATATACATAGGTACAGTGATCGCCACTTGAGCGAGAATATTAATTAAACAAACCAACAAACATGGAACAAAGTCACCAACACTCCACCAAAATAAAAGAAAAAAAAACGAAAAGGAAGATGTGAAGGTGGATACATGGATAAACAAATCACTAAAAATATATTCTTGGGACAATCACACGTGACGTGCTTATCCGGGCTTCAACTCCACATGAGCATTTTCGACAAGCTTCTGATAAATTTGCCAACGAAATAAAATAAAACTGATATGTAATCAACGTTGATGTACAAATTGAGTGGAGCGCCGGTGATAATAATGGATTATACAAAGTAAACAATCATTTTAGTCGTTTGCAATATAATATATACAATTTGCACTTATTGAAACATAATTGCTTTGGATAGACGGTTGGAGCCGTAACAAGATGAATGAGAAGCACGATACGGAATTATTAATCACATTGATACGAAGGAATTCTTTAGTAAAACGATCGTTTTTATAAACAATTATTGTCCTCCACATATTTTTTATAAATGTGCTGTCACAGTTGGTACACAAATAAAAGAGAGGTCACCACGTCCGCAAACGTGCGTCGTCCCCATGCGCAACATAATTTCATTCCTTTCTTTTTTACAATTGTATAAATAAGGTCACGGGATAGATCACAATCCCCCTACTCTTTGCACACATTAATTTAAAAAATCACAACTAGGGATGAAACATAGACGTCGATTCATGTTCTCACTGTGACCGGGTTGTGCACTTTTCCGACTCTTTCGTGTGGCCTTCAAAGAGTGCAAAATCGGGTAACTAGAACATCTGGGCGCACTAAATATGTGATCGCGTCGTTTCGGCTGGCTCGTGGAGAGAGTCCGAGCATGGAAATAAATACACTGCAGTACACAGGAGCCACAGGGGCACGGTAACTAGAAAAGTCCGGGGCGACCCTCGTCGGACGGATCGCCTCGCATTCACAGCACGGGGGGAGCAGGCAGAAGCCTTCGAGGCCTCGGCTGCACGAGGTTGGATCAGGCCTTGTTGAGGGGCACAGGCAGCGCGGTCGACGACGGGGGAGCCTCCGCCCCTGACGACGCCGATGACGCTGACGACGCCGACGACGCCCCGGGATTGACAGGCGACATGCCGTTGAGCGAGAAGCCGTGGCCATGCGGCGCATCGCTACCGCCTGCTGAGCTGCCACCCGAAGCTGCCGCCGCCGCTACCGCCTTGGACAGCACTGAAGATAAAGGGCCGACGGCTGGGGCACCATTCGTCCCGAACGTCCTCGAGTACGACTCCAGCAAAGCCGCTCCTCCGGCCGTCGGCCCGAGCGGGTGATGTGCCCCTGCCGCCGCTGCAGCCGCGGCCGCAGCAGCGGGGCCGTAAAAACTCCGATAGAATTCCTGTTGGGCCGCCCGTGCGTGTATCGCCGCGGCAGCCGCTCCAGGGTGGAGATGATGAGGGTGAGGCGGTAGTCCAACAGGTACGCTTACTCCCCTTGACGCTAGAGGTGAGATAAGTTTACCAGGCCCGGGGTAGAAACCTGGGGGTGGTACGGCGGGAGGAGGTCCACCGCCGTTGCCGGCCGAACTTTCGTTATCCTTGGAGGCCATATCCGCCAGCGACCATATCCGGGGTTTACCCGGGGTAGCTGCTCCCGTCGGCGTACTCGCAGGGGGCGTCGTAGCCGGTGGAGGGGGTAACCGCCCACCTGGACCGAAAGCTAGTCCATGGTATGCAGGGTGTAGGGGATGTAATGGGTGCGGCCTTTCCGAGACCAGCTCCGGTGAATCCGGCCCCGAATCCGCCCTCGACTCTGACCATTCACTGCCGGTGTCACCGGCCGGCCTGTTGTGCGTTGGCCGATCTCCATCCTCACTACTCGCCGTCCCGGAATCTTTCGAATCTGCAACAACAGTGAATACAAAATGTTAATCACTCCGAAGTTGTGTTTCTCCCCAATCGAACTAAGCGCTGCTAGATGAACTACCTCTCAAACTATTCTTAATCAAGGATGGACAGCGGCTTCCAACACCGAAAGAGAAATGTCAACAAGTCTGTCCGGCTGGTTCCCTCCCGTCAGTCAAACGGCTTTCCGGTATTACGCCAGCAACGCGCAACGGTGTCAACACTCGCTCAGCAAACCGAGACACGTGAGTACACGGGCGACTTTCACCAATAACAATATCAGCCTGATGCCAATCACCTACCGCCACCCTCAACGCTTCACGCCAAACAATGGGATCAAGAACGAACGGCGCGACGTCCATTATTGCCTGCTACTTATATCCTCACTTTCCCCAAACTGCACACATCACTGAGAGGGAAAAAATCCTAGCAGACGATCTTTAACCTAGTCAACTTTTCGTAAGTAAAGCAAACTGCGTCGCTAACACTTTGTCACGTTCTGAGTACTCACCTAGATTATCTTTGTTTGTCTTTTCGTCCCTGTCGTCATCATCATCGTTGTTATTGTCATCGTCGTCTTCAACCCGGTTCCTCGGCTCCCAGGTCATCTTGTTTTCCTTTTTCAGTCTCCGCCGAGCGTTCGCGAACCACGTAGAGACTTGGGTGAGGGTCATTTTTGTAATGATTGCCAGCATTATTTTTTCTCCCTTGGTTGGGTATGGGTTCTTCTTGTGTTCACTTAACCACGCTTTTAATGTTGACGTTGTTTCCCTCGTCGCATTCTTCCGTCTAGCCCCGTTCAAATCCATGCCGTAGCTGCAACAGTCACAAGAAAATATTGATTAGACAAACGATGATTTTCTTGTTTATCGATTTTGAAGGTGGTATGATGAAACAATTTTCTCTCTGATATTCAGGTGATATTTAATGTTTGGCACAGCCTTCTACGTTTTTGATAAGTGTGTAAATCAAAAATAATCTTGTTCTTGACACGGTCTACGGCACTTGTAGAGAAAAGAGCGGCTTATGAAAGCGAAGTAATCGCAACAGAAAAGCAAAATCATCGGAGGTGTCATCAAGTTAAGAGCTTTGAGACCGACAAAGAAGGATGTCAAAGTACTTTTCCGTCCATCAAGGAATTGACAAATGCATTAACAGTATCAGCGCTTCCCTGTTTAGAGTGCACACACGCCTAAAACACTTGACCAGGCTGTAAATACTTGTCTTGAAGAGAGAGAGACACTGTAAGGCGTGTAAGGTGTCGCGAAAATGTTTTCGACCTGATTGAAACCTGATAAAGATAACCGCGTTTGGCAAATAACGCGTCCATGCGTCGTGACTTTCCAAAAAGGTTCCACTGTGATTTACTGTATTCGCGAGGGATTCATCGCTCTAGTCAGTTGACTGTGAGAGTGATAAGGCGGAGTGAAAAAAAATGTGTCGATGTCACTCCTAGGAAGTGGGCCTAGGCGAGCGACAAAAGTTGGTTGTCGAGCGGCTCAAGTAAGTGGTGTAGAGGTATTTATTCGGAGTCTCTGACATCACCCTGGCCCGGGGTTATTCAAAAGCGAAACGGCTCGCAACAGGATTATCGCCGTCCCTTCTTTGAGCATGCGCAAGTTCACATAATTCCCGACTATCGCCCGCTTAATGACTTCATAGACTTTCCAAGTAGTGAAACATTTGACCGCTGTAAAGAATTGGCCCTGCGCGGATCGGAATAAAAAAAAGTGTATAGGAAAAGACTACAAGGGGCGCAACGGTCGAGATTTTCCGCCTATTGCCGACGTTCCAGACCAAAATGACATTTCTTTCTGCCGGAGAAGGTTTCAAGGAGATTTATTTTGCAGGCTGGGGGAGCAAGCTAGATAGAGGTGGACCGCTATATAGCACAGCTAAATGAGAGGGGTACGGCTGGGAGAGGACTTAGGAACTCTCAGGTCGGCTTGTTCAGCAAGTCGAGAATCATCAGATTCTCGGAGGAAGCAGAAAGAATTACCCGCACACATTGAAACAAAAAATAAAGAAAAGAAGAGAGAAAACGATTGGATTGAAAGTGGGGAGGGGAGGAAATGAACTGTAGAGATAAGAAGAGGGAAATTATGCTATAACTTCTACTTCGGTGAATGCAAGGGTAGATGGAAGAAATGTAAGCAGAGGGGCTTCAACAATCGGCAACCCCCCGCTCCAAGTGGAAACAGTTAAAAACAATATCAGAAGGGAAGATTGGATCGTAGCGAATGATAATATAAAATTGTATAATGTCGAGATTGGAGTAAATAAACGAAAACGGAGGTCTTATTACCGAGAAAATGGATGTATTCGTTTCGATTTTTTTCTTTGTTCTGGTTTTCTCCTTCGCTTTGCTCAGCCGAAAGACTTTCTATCCGAGTTTTCGGTTGTGAACATCGACGGGAAGGCGTTAACGGCTTTGTCCTTTATCCGATCACTTGACCTGAGAAGGGCGGTCATTCCGATGGCCGAATATTATTAGCGCGAGAGGAATGTGGAGACGCACGTAGGACGTAGGCGGTTAATGGAAAACACCTGTCCGCTTTACCGATGGCTTTGTAATTGAGGACAATGCGGTAGGTACCTACACCCGTCGGGTACTCCGGACGGGAACTCCCGACAGCTACACCCTTAAGGAATCGGCTACCGACGACGCGCATTTAATGGTCAGCCGCACCAACACCTGCACAAGCCTCGCGGCTCGCTCGCGGCTATCCTCAAAGAAACCTTCGCGTCGTCGATGCTTTCGCGCGTTGGAGCCTGATTTACGCGGCGACAGGGCTGGACCGAAACAAACCGGACGCGCATCGGAAACAAAGGAGGCTCGCCTCGCCCGTTGCGCTGTCACCACCGCCGTCGCTCTTTTAAATATTTTAATAGCAAAACTATCCAAGGCTGTTTGTTTTTAAAAAGCACAGGATCCAACCGTCAAGCGCACAGGAAGACGCTCGGCTCGAGGAAATATTATTTTAGGGCTTTGGCTTGTGCTCAAAGATATTTGCCGGCAAGCGGTTCATTTAAACACACCACAAACATTTCCATAGCAGAGGGTCGGTCGCTTCGGAATGAAGCAAAAAATAATCAGAGGCACAGGCTCCCAGCGGTTCACCCTTTTGCTGGGATTAAAAGCTACTTTCTTGGAGCGAAAAATATAGAAAAGTTGCACTTTTCCGCCGAGCAAGTCTGGACTGAAATTTCTTAGTTGTGAGTCATTATTAAAGAGTTGAAATGTGTTGTCCTCTAAGAGCAGGATAATGTCTTCTTTGCGAGTGAAAACTTTTTCCTGATCCGAAATTAGATTGTCAGGCAAGAAGGGAAAGTTTGGACGGGAAGCGAGCAACTTTGAGACGAGAAGTCGGCGAATAAAAAATCGTGCTAACCAAAATGGATTGTGTGGGGTAGAATGAGGGCGTTAATAGGTCGCGCCCTGCCCGAGTTGAGAGCGTTTAAATTTTGAAAGTACGCTCGCTACAGGAGGGTGTCGCCGCAAGTTTATTTGTATTGATCGGTTGGAGATTTGTCGGCCTGAGAAGCGATAGAATCGTGTTGTCGTATGCTCTGCTTGCTGCCTGATAGAAACCTACAAAGAAACGAGTGAGTGCTTTGGCAGAACACGGCGCTGGCTGCCTCACCCTAAATATAGTAGGATCAGCGGGGGAGCTTCTTAGTGTTTCCGCTTTTGTCGTTTTCGCTTTAACCCCACCCCTAGAGCCTCCCTCCTTTCTCCAGCGGCTGCCTCGTCTCTGATTGGACGCTTGTGTTTGTGCTCTGGTGACACTCCTGAATAATATGGATGGAAAACACGGGAGGGGCAGGATCAACGGCGGAAAGAGGATTAAAAAATGAGTAGCAGAGCATGTGCCCGCTATGATAACACTCGGACTGACAGCCGCACTCCTTATCATAACCATTACTCGGCTAATTATTGTATTTGGAAGACGCACTGGAATGCCAGCCTAAGGTACGTACCACATGTATTGCTGTCTTGTTTTTGGGTCAAGGGGATACAACGCGCCCATAAATCTGAAGAGAAAAATCTCGCTGAATTACTTGTCGCCTGCTCAAATACCAAGACAATGAATTGAAGGCAGAGGTCAGAGATGCCTTGCCCGAGAGCACGCCACTTGTTCGGCTTTTCGCGCCACGCGGCTGATTGTGAGCTACTCCGACCGCAGGAGCACTCCTGGTTATGTTGGACTATGTCGAACACACAGCTACAAGCGGTGGCTCCGATATAGCGCTGGACGCAAAGTGACCACACTATAATGAGGAGCAAAGGGTGCGGACGGTGGTGGCGAATACGACGGTGTTAATGCGCCTATTTGCTACACCCACGTAAAACAGCCTCAGCGTTTGGAAATACAGGCTGGTGAGGGCAATCCATCATGGCGGCGAATTAGTCGCATTTAATTTGAGAGAGGTCGCGCCGGTGTGGCCAGCCCAAGCCCAACTCAAGCCCAGCCCTGCCCGTAGAGCAGACTCCTCCTAGAGTCTATGCTCCAATGACGGTAATCACTTCTTGTGTAAGCACACCCGCCCTGCGCGTCAAAGTAAACCTTCCTTCCACGAGAACGATCATGAGCCGCCCCAAGATGACGGTGATGACGGTGCTTAGCGGAGAGAATAATTAGTTTCTAAAGTAGCGGCTGCAAAAGATCACAAGCCTTCACGCTTGCTCCGGACGACCCCAACGGCGGGGCGCTGCGAGCAGCGACGCAGCGTTCGCCAACTCTTTTATCCCAAACACAACAGCCGTCCCCACTTGACACCCCTTCGCGACAAATATTATCACACCGCTCCAGCTTCAATATAAGATGGAAAGGAGTGGGAGGTGTAGATAGAACACATTGTCACTCACGTTCAACTTTAATGAATATATATGTGTGTGGGCGTCACATGTGTACGACAGCCGCGCGCTGGCTTGTCTTCATTTAATAGCGACAAAGTTTCAGCGAGACCACACTGATTTCGCTGGGGTGAACAAGCCTTTATGATAGGCACAGCTTTAATTAGACTGCGCTTGCCGCACTATGGAAAAAAGATGCCTTCACGTGCTCGCTGTCAATACGCACATTTTAAGTAGCTAATGTATACAGCGAAGAGGTTGCTGATTGCAAGTCGATCACAGCCGAGGAGAAAGAAAAAGTGTTTCCTCCCCCGATCGTCTTCCATCAAGATCTTTTTATCCTATTCCTCCCGGACACAAATGTGTCTCCTATGCGCCATCAATGTCTGAGCGTGTTTCGGTTTTCCCTTCGGCAATGATGACAGTCTCAGCTCATAATGACGTTGGAGTTGGAGCAGCCTTATCTACGTCCTCCTCGGCGAAGACAGTCGGCCATCTTTCCTTTCGCTTCCAATATGTTTTCTCCTTGCATGGTATGACCCCAATTCATGCACCTTGCCTACCTCAATCAAAGTCTTCCAGCAGTGTAACCACACGCGCTTGCTCACCTTTCGACAGACATCTTGCCCCACGCTCCGCGTTGAAACCAATGCATTCATTCTGAACTGTATTCGAATTATACAAACTTGTCATGAATAACAAAATTATTTAACATCGTGAAAAATTGGCAGACATATTTTTTTAGCAATTTTGCGCCATTTCGTCGGTTTTAACATGAATATCAATGTAAGCCACACAAAAAAATCGATTACATAACTCATCATCGAACAAGTCATAGTCACGCCTTGAGATCTTTAAGAAATTATTCATTACGAGGTTAAACGTAATATCTAATGTCTCATTTTTACCTGAGTTGATTTTAAGTTTACAGTACGTATTTTTGAAGGATTAGATTTTACCGTCGAGTAGTACTGGATTAGTAATAATTACTATTCATTCAAAAATCAATGCTGCCATCACTCGATATGTATTACTGAAGACTAGTTTACTGACTTAAAGAATGCATGGTTAATGTTCTGCGATTTAGTGATTATGGACATTGCATGTTGGTTGACGGCCACCGAGCCAAATCTTTTTTTCTTCTCTTTTTCGCTTTGGCCCATGTGCCTCGTCGTCAAATCAGAAGCGCGTGAATCTGTTAGGGTGTTTATTTTATTACCCGTTGTTCAAGTGTCTCGCGCCATTCAGGATCTCATTCAGCACTCGTCATTTAAGTTGCACGAAGCAGAAGTGCATTGTTATGCTCGTTGGAACATTGTTGCAGCTGATGCCCCTCAGAGGCTACAATAATATGAGTCCTTGCAGGTGCACTTTGGATTTTATTTTTTCGGCCGTTTGTTGCAGTCTGTCCTCTTTTCCTCACGCGAACTTTCTACATCTGATAATTTCTAAACTGATCGAATTATTTCAGTATGAGATTACCCAACCTGAAACAACGGTCTGAGCAGTCAAGTATATATTTTATTTAATGAAAACATTTATGGGCGCATTAACTACGACTTCGCTGCATGAAAAATAATCAAAATTGAGACGAGATCCAGCTTGAAATTCTGCGAAATCTATTTTTGTTATTATAAAAGGGTATGAAAACCCTATAAGAAATTGCTTGGAACAAGTTAAAGATTGCTCCCTAATTTTAGTCGCTAGAAACGTCACAGTTTCCGTTCCATACCCGTCGCGGTCAAAGTCAGTCTTACCTATTTATTTAAGAAAATTGTAATTCTCCACATTATCGACCATAATGTTTCTCTTTAGACGCCTTGAATTCTTACCGCCTTTCCTATATTTTGTAATTTAATATGTGAATTTACAGAGCAATGGTTTGCATGTCATACGGTATTAGCCGGCCAAAATAAAAGCTTTAAAACCGTTATCTTTGATTTGCGTGTGAAGCTTTTGTTTTAGAGCTTGTTTTATGTACTCTTTATTGATTTTTTTCTAGTGAAGTGAAAACAGATGAGAGTAATCAGTTCTAGCATTGGGAGGTGTATTTTTCTTCCATTACTGTTTACATCATTTGATTAGCATGTTTGTGACTGTATCACGATTAAATCTACACTGTTGAATCAAGCGCCTGTCAGTTGAAACACAATTCTCTCTGTCGGCCATTGATTTGCGCTTTTGCACTCAACTCTCACTGTTAATACCAATTGAATTTAGGCGATTACTTTGAATTGACGCGAACGCGGGAATCAGTTGCACAAACGAATATGCTGGTACACAAATGGACTTTAAAGCGCAATCTTTGATTCCTCAAGTATCATGGATTCCGTTGCATGGAAAAAGCCGACTCAATTGGATAAGTGTTTGTGTAGACACGAACAGCGAATTAATGCTATATATTACACCAATTAATTTGAAATTTCCGACTAAATGTAGCTTTAAGTCAACAAAAAAGACCATGGTAAACATTAAAAGTTTTAGAGAAACTGCATTCTTGATGAAAGACGATGTTCATATATTCTTCATTTTGACGGATAATTTTAATGAATTCCATCTGGGATATGAGATGTCAATTACGCATCAAACCATCGTACTTAAAGAATGGAAAAGTGGGTGACAGCAAAAGATTACCAAAAGGCAATAAACCCCTCGAAATGGTGCAAGCCTCTCACTCCACATAAATGAACACCGAGCAGTCAGTAGTTCCTGGATATCCACACATCGAAGTAACCCACGTTCCCATTGGTAAGTTCTGTAATTTTTGTTGCATTTTCTGATGCCGTAATTTGTTACAATTCTTTAAATGTTAGTCTCCAATCGAATTTTGAATTTTAGAGTTCAGGGGATCCCGTAAATAATATTAATAAACGAAATAAGCTAGTGTCCCGACTACGAGGTGTAGGGTGACAAACACAAAAAGAAGTGTGAAACGCGAACCTCTCGCTTTAAAATGCAATTGCTCGCACATGTAACTCACCCTTTCGCTCTTGTCCAATTCGTCGCAGTCTTTAGGCAAGAAAGAATGGGAGGGAGAGCTTTCTAAAACTTAAAACGATGGCAGAGCTTTTTTCTTTTTATGCGTCCCTTCCACTTCACAGAGGAAGAGAGGTCCTCGCGATAGGGTTGCAATATGTTTCCTTGTCTGACCGCTGCGCAGAGCATTTCACAGCCGTGTATTATTTTTACATTTTCCCTCTCCCAATGCGGAGGACGGGATTGTATTGTGACTGTCACAACAAAGATACATTTCCCAACAATCAAAAGGACTCACGCCCCTTCGTTACTGCCCTTAAGTCTTAGTAATCGGTATGAGGCAGTTTTGATTGACCTCAATCTTCACCCTCGTTTGTAACGCTTCGTCTCCAGCGATTAAAAGGTTTTGAGTTCCAATGCAGGATTTCTGAGAGTTCCAAAAATACTTTTTTTGTGTTCAAAATTCTATATCGATCCCTCCAATGAAAAACCGAACAAGTGAAAGGGCGTATTTCAAAAATCAATCAAGTGAAAGAGTTCGTTTCAAAAAAACGATTAACTGCAATGTATAAGAATAGCAGTTGATCGATTTTCAAATCAAAACGCTTTCTATTGAACGATTTTTTTAAACTCGCATTTGTACCAGATCGATTTTTCATTGGAGGAATCGATATACGGTACCAACACATTTAGATTAGTCGAGAGTTAGTTATGGAGAAGGGTCAAATCTGATACTTATTTATACTCAGCATTAGCAAGATATTTACGTACCACCGACAATGGTGCACGATTTACTGAGGTTCAAGACAAACGCATTTAGAAAAAATGGATCAAACCGTCAACATATTTCTCCACAATATCCTTGAAACCTCCTTTTTGTTAACAAAAAAAGTGAAAAGGTTTCGGGTCAATTTTTCTCAAATACAAGAGCCAGTAACCTGAACAATTTATATGGATTTTTTTTTTTCTGGTTAAGAGTAGGCTCTTTATTAAAATAAACGCTATGGCATTTCTTGTAGCGAATTCGAATACGCGTTTAAGTGAAACGCAAGCGGAGAATTTTTTTTTTTAAGGACAAAACTTCTGCTTGACTCAATTCGGCATGCGTGCTCCTGAAATTTTTGACTAAATAAGCACCTGAAGCATTTTTTTCTTACTTTTTAAACACTAAACAAAGTTTGGAACAGTATAAACTGCTGCGGAGATTTCACGAGTTTTCCTATTGACTGGAAGACAGTCGAAATTGACTTACAAATCAACCCATATACTGTGCTACAGACAACGGCGTAAGCAAACAGCTGATATGCTAACCGGTTGCTCGCTAATGAGTAAGTGAAAACTTCGAACAATAATTTTTGTTTGGCACAGCACCCTGGGAACTAAATGCCTGTCCGAAAAGGGTCATTCAACTCAACTCTAACCTAATTGGAATTAAGATTCATTCGAGTGTTAGATTTCCACGCTCAAGCGAGATCACTCAAGATGTATTTACATTTCACTGGTCCGCATGAATAGTTACTTCAGCGCAAAGGAGATTTTATTTGCAACGTAAGAATTATGTCCGTATGAAGCCAGCGGAAAGTTATCCTTGGGTATGAAACATATTTCATAAAGACCATAAAATAGGACTTAGTTCTTTTACGACCAATAAAGTTGGGTATTAGACTTGAAGTAAGAGCAACAGGGTGTTCGATCCGTCCAAAGAAAAGTGCTCTTTGTAAAATCAAAATTGTTTAAACATGCACCGGACTATTGCGTCTTGTCTATTCAAGAGGAGAATAGAAACTAGAGTTAAACCCCCTTAAAAAAGTCTATGCCAAAACCCAACTTAGTTAAAAGTAACAAAGAAAGATTTATCAAGAAAGTAAAAGAACCACATGAAATTCTATATTTGTTCTCAGAATCCAAAGATCACAGATTTGATGTCCTGGCTAGGACAAAACCTAAAACATCCCGGCTGATATTATAACTCAGTAAAAATAATTCCTGTTTTGGGCTATCCTATACCTGTTTTGGGTGTGAAAGTAAAACGAGACATGAGCGTAAATTAAGTTATTTTTCGAGGTAAACTTTAAAACAATCATATCGATAAAAAAAAAGTCTCGTCGACAGCTCTCAAATTAATCTGGTCATTAATCGGTTTACACTTTAAAATAGCCTGATTACGCTCTTTACCTGTTTTACCTTCATACCCATAACAGGTTTGGTTCAACCTAAAACAGGCATTAAATTTTACTGTGAATTCTAAAACATTTGTCGGGAGTAGCTTTCAATACTTTGAAGCGAATGTTGTTAAATTATCGGTTTCGTTTTCATCGTAACGCATCATGACGTAGAATCCCGAAAATGTAGGACAGGGTAGAGGAGCAGTAAGCTCCACCTCTTTTGATACCGAAAATGTAGGCTCGACAAACGTATGTATGGCGTACTATTTATCTAGGTTGTTGGCTGCGATCGGTTGGTTTGTGTTATCAGTTGGGGAAGGGGTGAGATGGGGGGGGAGCGTTTGAGGCCGCCGCAGCCTTAGCAGATAAGACTGTGTGCTCGCCAAAATTCAATAATGGCTTATCGAAGGCGTTAAGCTATGACGCATGCCCACGGACATTATTGCTAACGCACTATTCCCTGAAAAAAGTGACCTTTGAAATAAACTCGAGATGAACCATAAATTCCTCATTCTACACGACAGCACCGATTTGGGTAAAAAAAAATAAAAAAAAGCTTGTTTAGTGAAGAATTGAATAGAATTTTTCAAAAAGCCCGCACACATAGCGAAAGACTCGTATTAATGAGAGATTTATCAATTTTAAACAGTTCGGTAGCTGAGCGTGTCAATGAATTTAGGCCCGGCCCAGTTAACCATAAAAACACTTTTACCAAAAGACTAAGTATTTTTTCGAGGAGGGCGTCATGAAATCTATAATTAACAAAATAATATTAAATGACGGGATATGCCAGGAAAAGTTTCAAAATTGTGTGGTCTACTATCAAGGCATTTTATTTATTTTTTTTAGTTTAAAATTTTTGATAATCATCAGTAACCTGCATAAGTGGATCGGTAGTATGTACAGTACCGGTCAAAAGTATGGACTTCTGAATCAATTATGGAAAAATCAATTTGAAAAAGAGATGGAATAGAAAACCACGGAATCCTGAATGCCAAAAATACTTTGGGTCTTATGGGAAGTCGGCCGAAGGTAGCGCGGAATTTCGGTTTGGGTCCTTTTTTAAAATTAAGTTTTCGTACTGTTCCGAATAAACTAGCGCAATACTACTTTCGGGCGTTATGAAAGAGGTATTGGACCACCCTTTTTGGGGTACAGCGAAAGCTGGTAACCACGTGTCAACCCCATGCAGGGATTGAAACTTGTGCAAATAAGGGGTTGGGATTTTTGAAAAAATCGTTTTTTTCATAGAAGGGGTGGGTTTTAGTGTCTGAAAGTGTCAGAATCGTGTCTAGCATGACCGGAAATAGTGGGAAGAATATTTTGAACCATAGCCACCCTTAAATGTGCATATTTTATGGGGGTAGCGATAAGGGTTGAAAAGTTAGGAAAAAATGCACCCCTGGTAGTGATAGGA
>Ga0058701_10001596_pt1 | contig 16340 bp, 8 predicted proteins | sample AgamicOrMae_FD_97039 | JGI IMG/M metagenome (GOLD analysis project Ga0058701, IMG submission 97039) | Agave microbial communities from Guanajuato, Mexico - Or.Ma.e | ecosystem: Host-associated > Plants > Phyllosphere > Phylloplane/Leaf | place: Guanajuato, Mexico | collected 2012-06-04
CTGAACTGAAAAGATCCTCTAAAATGAATGTTTCTGCTTCCGAACGGCATCGCTAGGCGGTAGTGGGTTAAACCATAACAGCCCAAAGTATTTGGAAAGAAATTTGGCTTAAGATGTACTGAAAGGATTTTTTTCCAACGAAATACGCAATTTTAAGCTTTGGAAAATGCCTAAATAATTAAATTTCTGGTTTCCAGCGAGGTTATATTTTTGGAATTGTGACAATACTGAATTGAAAAGATCCTCTATTTTTTTCCGAAGGCATCGCTGGGCGGTAGTGAGTTGAGAGTATTCGTTCTCGAACATGAGCTGTTGCTTTGACATAATTGTTTGTTTTCATCTAGGAGGCTCCAACAAAAAGCAGGAGCATGTGACCATCGACGGGAAAGTCTGCATGGGAGAGTGCAGCAGAATTCAATGCGAGGGATGGATTGACTTCAACGGAAGGCGTTCAACTCCAGCAGACATCTTCACATGTAAGTGGCCGTTCTGAGGAAGGGATGAGGTTAGACCATTCCAAAATTGCGACAACAAACCTTAATAACATAAATTTAAAGTCTTTTCTGCTCTATTTGGCAATAGGGAAACCGCTTGAAATATTTTGACCGCTTTTTCAAAACATACTTTGAACGTTCTTGTTTTTCTTTCCATTTCAGATCCATACCGAGCGGGTCAGTGCGTTCCGTCGGAATGTGAACGCGACTGCTACAACAAGAAAGCTGGCTGGGCAGCGTGTGTTGCTGGCGAAGCTATGTGCTGCTGTTTCTCCAGCGGAGCCCCTCAAATAGCAACCTACAACGCTTTAATCGCAATGTCTATAGCCGCAATCTACGGAAAACATCTTTTTAGAATCATTTTGTAAAATTCCTATTTTGTTACTTCAGCTTTAATTCGACTTATGCTTTCTGGGTTTCATTGTTAAACCACACAACTATTTATTGATTTACTTGTAACAAATAAAGATAATGAAAACAAAATAATCCTTTAAATGTTGAGGATACTGAAGCGCAACACAAAAATAAGTCTGTGTTAGCTCAAAAATTCTCACCTTGACCTCCCTGGTGAAAAGCGAAAAAGCTGTCGATATACTAAAAAAAAGGCAAATATTTTTAAACCTAACAAGATTAAGTTTCTAAATCTTTTGGTAGAACTCAAATTAAAAAAATGGACCTACTATAAACGTTCTTTAGGGAAAATGCAACTAACAGGGGAAAATACATTAAGAGGGGAAAAGAAATGAAATGAAGTATATCAGCGCGACAAACTAATAATTGCATTGATATAAACCATGTCCAATATGCGTTGGATATGACTATCAACACGTGTTTAAGTTAGTTTCCAAGAGAAACTTACCAATATTACGTAATCGAGATTGATATGGTTAGTGATACATAGCAATGATTGTTTACATCGCCAAAGCCCTTTAGACTGATACGGTTAGTGATATAGCAATGATTGTTATTTTTTTAAGAAAACCAAAATACCTTAATCGGCCATTTTAAGTTCGTATCATAACCAGGTGTAGGTCTACCCAAAATAAATATTATTTTCAACAGTGCATTTTTCAGATGGAAGGGCTTACTAAAAAACTATTAAAAAAACACTAATTCAATGTGATATCTGTTAGGAAAATCTCCACCTCTAAGCGTCCCAAAACCGGCGAAAAACAGCAGTTTTGCAGGTTATCTTTGTCGTTTTGATAAGGCGAATCCTTTTCGATGTATATAATGGCTGGGAGATGCTGAGCTGCAAAACTTATCAGTTGTACCTACATTTTGTAAGTTGCCGCAAATACCACAAAACGACAATGAGAGTTTTGAGGGATTCCGTTCTCTTAGGAGTTTTTATAGGTGCCTGCTTGATCTGTCCAGGTAACAAAAATTTTAGTAACAAAGTGTATCAGCAAAAAACGTCAGTCGTGCAGTGAAAATGAAATGGTTTTATTTCGTGGCTTCAGTTTCTTGTTATAAGCGTTAATGGTAAGCTTCATTTCTGACTTGAAGGTAGACGCTTGAACCTGCTTATGTTGATGTTAGCTGATTCCTGTTTGAAATCAATTGGCTAATATTTCAGAATTCAACTAGTACTCTTACACACAACTCTTGCAAGTATCTGATTTAGATGACACTAGCTATATGTTTCTATCAACGCTAGCTAGTATCTGTTATAAGTGATTTAGCTACTATCGCTTTATGATTCTTGGTAGCCTCTGTTTTAACTACTGCATGTTTCACATTATTTTTAGCTAGTATCGATTTATGACTCAACTCAGCCTCTTTTTAGGTACTAGTTTCTGTTCCAGATGTTGGCTGGGGACGGAATAATCAAACAATGATGTTGATTGACAGGTGTTTCTAAAAATATCGGTCTATCTTCTTCAAGTCTCGGGGGGACGTTTTGCTTGAACGGAGAGTGCATCGAAATTAAATGCCATGGAACCCAAGACATTTTAATGGGCGAAAACCTACGGGCTATCGATGTTCTATCCGCATTACGTAAGTACCACAATACAATATGGCTGTAGAGTTATTAGGTACCATTCGTGTAACATACCAAACTTTGCCGCTGCGTTGCTTACAATTAGCTGCGGTATCACTCGGCTGTAGCCAGCCTGCTATCGCACAATTTTTCTTGGGACAGGTTGGAGTCAGTGTTGCCAGATTCCGCAATTTCGTAAATTTTAATCGCGTCTAACTTTTCGACCACTAAAGATAACCTAGCATGTCGGGTATGTTTTGGATCGCTCTCGAGGTGAGCATTCCGAAAATAGGGTTCAACATCATGTTATCTTTAACGGTTAAAAAGGGAGACGCGTTCAAATTTGACAGCGTCGCGGAATCTGACAACACTGGATAGGGTACAGCGTCTAGCGTTTTGCTTCGCTCGACTTGGCGACGAAAGATGAATACAAGTGGCAGAAAGTCAATTAATAAAATATAATCCTTCGTTTCATTTTTTAGGGGGTGCCCTAAGGCTACCGAATAATTTTTTAAAATCTGATTTTATGTAGAGTTCATATTTACTTCTTGTGTTTTCAGAAGCATCAAGCAGACAATCCCCATTTTGCACGGAATTAACATGTAAAGCAGAGTGTTCAGGTGGCTCAGCATCCGTCTGTGTTTTGGGCATGTGCTGTTGTGTTGGCAACAAGCTTTAGGATTTCCTCTAAAATGAACTCGCTAATAAAGAAGAATACAACATTTCGGCATAGATAAGTGCTACATTCTGTACCATCACGAAAAATTACAACCAAGTTCTCAATACACGGCATCAATTTCCTTTCGTATTCTTGTTAATCAGACGGCGTAATTTTATACGTATCAGATAAAATCAAATCTCGGATGAAATGCCCTTCAAACAATCGTGCCAAGAGTATCAAACCGCTTCACCAATGTTGTTACTCATGTTAAGCACAAAATCGGACGCTAAAATTTTGTTTGGAGACACAAATTTTGTCAGAGGATTAGCGGTTACATTGAGACAATATCATGGTGAAACCATAAAGATAATCTAGTCTAACAAGTTATTCCTTCAATGACAAGTCAGGTCGTTTATAATCAACCTAAAGCTAAAGTCCTCCCCTAAAAATGACGATGCCAAAACCTGTAAAATGGTATAAAGTTTAATCGAGAATTAATTCCTTCGCTTGGTATGTTATATTAACACTTCCAACCGACAAATAGCTGAATATAAAATTCCAAGTGATAAAAAATCAGTCGGGTTGAAACGAAGTCGACAAGGAAGAGTAGCACTCATGTATAGGAACTAATTAGACTCCAGGAAAGAGAGAGAGAGAGAGACATCGAGAAATTATTTTCGGCGTCACTAATAATATACAGTGCAAGTACTAACACGCCTGCGCGCGCAGCTCCGTTCCCCTCTAAGCAAAGAGGGAACATTAAGGCAAAACAAGTATGTGAATCTCCTCTCCCCCTCCTCACAAAAGTAGAGAGAGAAACACACAAACCCACACAATTGTCCTTTACAACTCCGAATAGGGGCCATGCCTTCTCCTCTTCTCCGTCATTTTGAAAATGGCGCCACCCCCACCCCCCACCCGCGACCCCTTCCTCCTCTCCGCATACACACTGTAGAATGGGTATTACGGTAAGAAAACAGTCATATAAAACAGAAAGAGGGATGGAGAGCTGGTGGAGGAGAAGAGTGAGGCAACGAGGTTCCTTTGGAGGAAAATCAATACCGCGAGCGGATAAATCCTACTTATCAACATTTTTCGGCGCTCCGCGGCCCCGCGGCTGCCTTTGCTATGCAACCGGTAAGGCGACTTACTTGTCAATGCGCCCTGAAAGCAGCGGGATTCGAACCACCACTGTCCACGTAAATGGACTCTCAAAAATCATGTCTTCAAATAGAACGATGTTTCCAAGACAAGTGTGCGTACAAGACATGATATTCCTTAGAGAGCACTTTACTATCAGGTGCGCGGACTATTTTTGATTAACCTAGGATTGGTGCCTTGTACCTTGAATCACTATAGCTCCGCTCACTTATCGCCCTGGCCCAGCCTCAAGGCGCTGGGACAAGCCCTAGGCGCTAGGGCAAACGGATGCCCCAGAAGTAATGGAAAATCTTACTGAGGATAGTTTAGATGATGCGATGCGTTCTCCCGACTCGGCTTGGGGACAAGAGCGGGAACACAACAAAATGCATGTTTTTAAATTCTAGGAAGCTAAAGAAAATGCGATCGAATACAGCTCGACTTCAGGACTTACCCGCAAAAAAGAGCAATCAACAGTAGGCCTGTAATCTTTACGTTTAGGAATCTTGACCTATGTGGACATAAGTCTGAGTGCTCGTGCCTAGAGAGGCATGGCTTTCAAGAGGTCCTTCCATCTTTTTCGCTCAATTTGAGGGTCCTTAGGGATGTGCTTAGGGATGCGAGTCCTGCGCCAAGGATCCATGTGCTGGGCCACTTCAAGGATGCCCCAACTGAGATGAGATATCGACGACCGCTCCCTCGTTTCCTTTCGCAGAACAACAGGTTTCCATTCTAACGTTTTAATATCAAATATAAAAATATCAAAATACGATTAACATTACTTTATGAAAATATTGAGCGACATTAGACCGATTATTTTTCTCGTCATGGTATATTCCGTAAACGAATGGAAGCAGAGTTTTTAGGGGAAAAAGCGTCTTCAAAATAAAACAAAAATTTTGGTAAATTGGTTGGGTGAAACCTTTTCATTGATATGGGTACGAATGACCAGTCTTAAAAAGTTACCGAATCATCGACAAATATCTTCTTGGACAAACCAGTGTAGAAGCCACAAAGTACACGAAGCTACAACAAGCTTATTTGTTTCCTAACAGCAATGTTTCAAAAGATAGTTGAACGAGTTTTTCTCAGTCATCGCCGAATTAGTAACAACCCCATATTTTTCGTGGCGCCATTTTGTTTTATATCTGCCTTAAGTACCATTGCAAACACCGTTAAGTTTAATTACACTAGAAGAAGTAAAGAAAAAGAAACTGGAGTACCGCTGTATCACAAAACTTTACGCCGGGCAACAACTTTTGTTTCTCAAAACTGGACTTGTTCTAACATTCCTAACTTCGCCTCCATTTACTTCGTAGATTGCAACACTGGTAGAAAATTAAACTCTCCTTTCGCACAACAAATTTTTCATACACTTCGAAGTGTGGGAAAAAAGAAAACGAAGCTCGGGGCGCAATTCTAATAAACAGAAAATATTTCGCGCGAATCCCGTGGTACCCGTAAAACTCAGGGCCCTTCAAAAGGATGCGATACTACGGTAAATTTTTCATACAACGCAAACCACAGACAAACAGGATTTGCCCTGGGGGGGAAAAAACGAGAGACCCGAAACTACATCAGTGGATAACGCGAAAATTCGCGTTTTCCATAAACGCGTCTCTCCTCAGCACAGTCTCTTTATTTTAGAGGACGTGTTTTCTTGACCCCATATCCTCTGAAATAGTGCGTCAATGCCCTTCCAATGAAATAAGAGGAGACGATTTAAAGTTGAAAATTATCTTAAGGAGGGGTTTGTTATCACTTAATAAAGTAAACTTTTTTTTCACTCTTTCGCCAGATATTTTGTTGTTTAGTTCACCAAGGTGAGACAGAAGTACATTTCAAGCATATTGTTGACTTATTTCTTCCAGTTAGTCACCATTTCTCCATGGAAAACCACTTTCCAGACAATACATTTTGAATGCCGTCTATCGTGTAAATTTCAAGACAGTTTCGACGGAGTTTTGGACATGCGTATCCTGAAATAATAATTGGCCTCAAACCACAGAAAAATCAATTTTAAAAAAACTATCATAGTTCATGATACGCGGTTTATTTGGGAAGAAGACAACCCCGTTGTCCAGATAGCCTTAAATAATTGAAATAAAATTTGATTTCTGTACGCAACAACCGATCATATGACTTCTCAATGGTTATGTTCCATAGGCTTAAAAACTGTAAATTTCACTAAGATTTTTTGTAGCAACTATCTTGAAAACGAACGAATATATGTGAATTAGACAAACTCAAAACTAAATCATGCGTTCCTAGAGATTTTTACATTGTTTACGGTTCAAATGATAGTAAAGGCGTCACTCTAGTGCTCGAAGGATGCATTTTCGACAATGTAAGCAATTTACCTTCGTTTCAACTCTAATTTACATTAAGATAAACGATTCAACCTCGTACGTCAAAGAAGCCTTTGTTAGAAAGAGTGCCTTGTGCCTTGCTTTGCTATCGCTCCAGTCAGCTGCTACGAAGCCTGATGTAAATCAATGTTTATCTTATAAATAGGTAGGGTAGATTAACTTACGTCGCGATAATTACGAAATCCCGCTTGGTTATGACTACCATTGGTGCCGTGACCAGGATCAGGTCCCATCGACCATGAGTTAACTCACTTTAGGTTGGATCAAATATCTCGTGTTTTAATCCACTACATCTCTAGAAGGCTTATCGACGGAAGATAGATCATAATACGTAAAAAAGTAACTATGAAAATCTACAGTAAGGAGTTATCAGCCTGGCGAAAGACCTTTTCCGCCGTTTCAAACATGCAAAATACGGTTCGCGAAGCTGAGTGAATAAACACATGTAACATGGCTTCTTCGTCTGGCGGTAGGCAGGTATTGATTGAAGGAACTGCAAAGCAAGGGGTGGAAAAGGGACGCTACCGCCACCACTGACGCCCCGCAAAGACTGCCTGCCTGTCTGTCCCGCCAATGCTTTACGGTTTACTCCGCGAAACAAAATGTCTGATAAATCACTTCGTCCGGAATTATCAACGTTCGTTGACCCCTCGAATTTGGACGCAGAACGGATTGAGTTGGACGCTGCATAAATTTTAGAGGAAAACGAGATGTACGTGGAGAGGAACTGTTGATTTAAAAGATTCTTCTTGTTTTAGAAAAGTATGTTTCCTCTCTAACTGTAAAGACAGGTAGCGATTTGATACCTATTTGCCTTGCAGTGCGAAGCAAGGTAATGCATGTTAGTTACCTAACGGTCGCCAAGCCTGATGAGCTAATTACAGGGTGGCAGCAGCCCGTTGCCGAGGGGCAATCGGTAGCAGTATTACAGACAACAGCAAGGAACAAAGCACCTAACCTAACCTTAAGGTTAACCTGGCTTACGTGAGGTTGAATAACGTTAGTTCTAAAAATATCACAAATATTTGAACCAGGGTAGAAAAAAACGGGTGAAACCTTTTAAATTTATGCCAGCTCATACAACAACAAAGTACGGAAAGGAAGAAGTTAATTGATTTTAAAGGGTATTTTTGTTTTAGAAAGTAAACTTATTCCTGGAGAAAAAAGAGAGGACATCAAAATGTTAATAGGTCCGCAAAGTGGAGATCGGACTGCCATTAAATATCTTGTTAGGAGGGCAATTTTGGATTGCGTTAAGGTGGTCTTCTAATAAACCTCTGGGCACCTCTATTATTTGTGCTCTGGTCCCTCGGCCAGGATCGATTCAGTACATAGTTTGGGTAATAGCTCTGCAAAACATTTAGGTGAAAACTTGCGATCTCCTGTGATGCTTGCAATACTGATACATTCACAGCTTTCTCAAAGATAGCTGCAAATTAAAAAGAGATGCTAGCTCACACCATCTTACAATGCATGATCGCTACCGATAACAAATTCAACATTAATTATTAAACTAGGTAAACAGTGGAGAGTGCGACGGACTTTGGAGTATAGTAACACTAGCGGCTGGACCTGTACTTGTCTTGGCGGGCACTCAGTTGCTGAAAAAAGGTAGCCATAGATAAAAAGAGATAAAGCACGGACCAAGTGACCTTTGGAGCACGGGCGCAAGGTTTGGGAAGTCAGCCCGGTTGGCCCAGAACCGCAGCGCGGCAACGAGAAAACGTCTTACAACTAGATACACTAGATATTGGTACAACAAAAATATCATTAGAAATACAAACTTCAAGCATTTTCTGGGGGCAAAAAAACGTATCAAGGTTTTAAGAGTCTTGAAGTTAAGTCCCTTTGCAATTCTAGGAAACGCGTCTTTGTATATACTATTCCGCCGAGTAAATAAGTACCTTATGTTTTTCCGACACAACCAGACTGTCGTTACTCAAACGCCAAAATTCCGTCAATCTAGTATTGGTGCTTTTGTTGATTCTGTATGATCAATCATAATATCTCACCCCCACCCCAATACCCCACCACATATCCCCACTCAATTTCCCCCACCAAAAACCCTTTTCAAAGGCGAAACAATTTATCACTGTACCCTATTTGACTGGAAACACACTAAGGCTGGAGTTGGCCATATCATCTGATCACATGTTTGATTTACATTCTACTATAAGCTTTTCATGGGTTTCTACCACCAAATGGCCAAATTAGTATGCGCTGCGTATAAAGCACGAGAGATAAAACGTGTTATACACCCCCCCCACAGCCGCCAGCGTTTATGTCAAAACAGCGAACCAACTAGAAGTGTTTTCAATAGACGGAATGCAATGTTAGCTGTCATACAACGCAGGTTTAATTTAAATTATTGTTACGGGCGCAGTCGTAAACGCTTCATTTTAATATTTTGACGGATAATAGTGTTGTCGATCCGATTTGCCGTAAGTGTTGAATAAAATCGACATTTATTTGTTCCAAGATTTTCTAAACCTATTTTCATTTTGTAACTACAAGAAATACATAAATATAACGCAAACATTGAGGCAAGGATCATAGGAGTCTCCTTCGCTAAATCTGATGTTCTTTAAAAAAAAAAAATGATTTGCTGACGTACTACGGAGTCGAATTTTTGATACCATTAACGCCTAGAGAAAATTGCCGGGAAATAACTTTTACCCATAATTTTAGGAGTTGTCTCTTAAAACTGATCAAACTACTTGTTTTTAAACAATTAATAATTTTTCAAGCCAAATATTTTCAATTAATGCTCTAGACGCTAAAAGCCCACGATGAAATGAAAAATCAATACCTCTGACAAAAGTTTTTTTTTTTTGCTTCCGGCGTTTAGCGTCTAAAGTAACTGACGAACAGAAAGAGTTGAAGATAAAGCAAATTAGTTTTAACAAAAAACAATGAAAAAATGTACTCGTATTATGTTACGAGCGTACCAAAAATACAGACATGAAATCAATGACGCTCCTTGCGTGCCCATAACATGCAGGCACTGATCGCCTCCGCGAGAGGACGCCACCGTAAATACTCCACTAAACTGAAATGTCCTCTGATTGGCTCGGATTCTTGATTCGGCTGCCAATAATACTTTGTGACAACGTCGGATCGTATTTTTTTCGCAAAATAATTATTTTCCGACCCAACCATAATTCACCTGATGTTTTCCGCGCAACTGGTCCAATGGTTGTACGCGATAAATCGTGTCACTTCCATCTTAATTGGTAAAAGTCTGAGTTATTGGACCACCTTTTACAGCGGACCATCACTCTAAACAGAATCTGATACGTTCTGTATTTATGGTCATCAGATTCCGCTGTCTAGTATTTCTTCGCAAACATTCTTTTTATACGTCACAGTTAGCAGAGAGAGAGAGTGAGAGGGAATCGCATCCCGAGTGAAATCCGAGCGCAGGCGGAACCGCCCGAAGCCGACCGCATCTCCTCTACTTCCCCCACTCTTGATCAAAGCTGATTCCGAAGCTGCTGCGAAACTCCAGAGGCGGAACTCGCCGAAAGTAGGCGGAAGAAGTAGGGAGGAAGCTCAGGTAGGATTCGGGTGATTCCGCCTTCGCTCGGATTTCACCCGAAACTGCTAGTCCCGAAGCGGGAGTTCGTATTAGCAATAGTTTCATTAACAATGCTTGAAGAGATCTTCGGACCAGAAATATATTCAAACACACAGAAATCCGTTCACTAATTTATTTAACCCGAAATAAGGATTGCTTTTCATCCAATTAAATCATATACTCAAAGCAAGAACAGTCAAATTTATAATTTTAGGTTAAAAAAGCCCAACTTAGGATTGAGAAAAATATTTCTTTACCTTACTTTCAACAAGCCATTCCGCAAAATTTAGGGCCAAGCGTTAAAAATTATTCATGTAAATCGAAATTTCTCATGGCAAAATCTGTTAAACTTTATTCCGAGAAATACGGTCGTAGACGGGCTTCGAGTAGGGAATACTCTTCAGCGCAGTTTTCTACGCAAATTCATCTTCTTTCATGAGCCGCACTTATCCCACTTTGCATTTATAATGATAGAGAAGCCATCTCACATGTACATGGCAAAACGTTCACCTTTTCAGGCTTGCTTATCGACCGCTTCGGCAGGCTAGACACCCCCCCCCCACCGTTTCCTCCCCTACTCCCAAATTCTCCAACTTGCCTACAACTTCTCTTCCCCTCCCTAAGCAAAACTGGCTGGCTAGTCTGTTGAATGTGTAGGAGAAACACCAAAAAGCAGCGCTCAGACGGCGAAACCACCCATTGCACCGCAAACTTTTCTCTACTTTGGAAATTTAATCAGTTCTGTTTTTAATTCAAGAAAGGTGGGATCACTAAATTAAAGTGATTAAACTTTTATGAAATCGGCTGATTAAAGTTGTCTGCGAAAGGTCAATACGAGGACTTTCGTGTTGAAAAATGATAGCGACTAAAAATAAGCCAATCTCGGAACCCGGAGAGGTAGCTTCCCGATAGATTTTAGGTTTCTCATTCTGTCTCTTTTGCTCTTTCGTCGCAAAGCTAGGCACAAGGTATAAAACCAACAAGAGCAGTTTGAGGCTTGGTGACAATACATTAGGTATTGACTGGATGCCCTATTCCTCGCTCAAATGTCACTCCGTGCGATTTGGCAACGGAAGGTGAAGAGGAGTATGCAACCTTGACGATGATATTGAAATAAGAATGCGACTAAATAATAGGCCAGTCTCAAAAACGGGACTAGCCTCGGAAATTGAGTTTCTTCACACCATTTACGTTAGCCCCTATGACTTGTTTGCAAATAGTTCAGAATAGAACGCCACAAAGTAGAGCGCTTTCATGAAAACAGCGCAATATTTTCCAGCTTGAGAAGGCTTGAGATGTAAAACATTTCTCAAGTGACAACTCAAGGAAAAATGACGAGCTCCAAGACTACATAGCTCTAAAAGCTAAAAAGAGAACATTTGCGAACATTTAAGCTTGAAAAAAAAATTAACCTTCGATACGACAGCCGCAAGGAATTAAAGTAAACAAGCGATATCTTTATATTCCTCACCGTAAATATTTGTTTTCCAAACCCAAAAATCAATAATTTTATCGGAGCAACGGCAATAGCTCACAAACAATCCAGTCGCGATAAATAAAATGAAAATAAAAACGGGAAGTGCTAATTTGCTGAATACGAGAATTGAGTGACGCTTTGGCTGGACGAAAGAGGAATATCAAAATGGAAAAGGGTAAGGCAGGAACAGAAAAAACAAATAAAAATTGTAATTAATTTCCCTTCTGCTGAAATGGTAGGGGAGGGTTTTCCCCTCAAAGGGTTTGTAATGAGATTAACATTAGAGTAGCGAGGCTCTGGCTTCGACGTAGTTTACTTTCAGTATGGACTTTTCCGTAATCAGTTGAAAAGCTTTAAATTTACATTTCCCAACAAAACTCACTCCCTTAGAGAAATTTTTTGCATCAAATTTACACTTTTATCGCGCTGGTCTACCTTGGAAAGTTTCTCGAAGGATTGCCAGATAGCTGACCAGCTTATCTTTTTAATTTCGTCTGAAACCAATCTTAAAAGAGAGCGTTCAAATCCACGTAAAAGAGCAGGTTTCTACGAATACAAAATAATTTCCACTCCTCAAGGAACTGCTGAGTTCTGTTAACGCTTCGGAGACAAGATTGGGGCTTTATTTATGAACCGATTAATCTAGAAATCAAAGTAATCCAAAAATTGACAGAAAACTTTTTATTGAACTGCCAAAGACGATCAAACTCTTTAACCCATTTCATTCCGTTAGGATGTTTTCAATCCTTCGCGATAAATCAATGGTGAAAATTCTGTCATTTATTTGAATGGGCGAAATTAATTTTTTAACTAAAACTTGCCGTACAACAAGAACATAATGAGTTTCAAAACACCACTTTAGCATTTTTCATCCACTTTTTTTTTCTTCACAACGTTTAAAATGAAAATTCCTTGAGCATGGTTTAACAAGTAAGAGAAAATCGCTTACTGGTAAGAAAACAACACGAACTATACGACACTCGAACACGCAATCTACCAGACACGTAGCAACCACTTTGGCACTGAGCTACGGAGCACAAGAAAATATACCGACCAACTTGTGACATAGAGCTGACTGACGAATTAAATTGTACCTTTAAATTACGCACAACGAAACACTGGGAGCATGTATTTCACAGAAAAAGGGCTTCCTAGGAAGTTTAAATGCAGATATGAAAACTTTCGAGAGGGGCAACTGAATTTCGGTGCGCTATTTAAGTTCAAAACTTTTCGGATAGCACTCGTACATTTCTGTGATATCTTCCGTGGAAGAGCACTGACTTTTCTTGACAGAAAACTCTTTGATGTATTTCTGGAAATAAATACTGATGTCTTGTTCCGGACGGTGCGCCATTTTAGAGCGCAAATTCGACGGTTCAATATGTTTCCTGAGTTCCAAACGCAGTAATACATCAACGTCGAGATACAGAAACTGAGCTGAGAGCCATTTTCAATTGCCTACGTTTCTTTCAAAACCATTTGTATATCTATCAGAAAACACGGTTTCATACCTTTTAGATATGAATCTCTGTTGCCGGATTACAATACTTCCTCAATTGAACAAAGTTGAAGTATTTATTAACACAGATCACAGTAAAAACAAAGCACCTATTTCAGAGAATGCTATACCTGTTTTGGGTATGGAACTTAGACGGAGGTAGTGCGTATTTTGATTATTTTTCAAGAAAAACCTATGTTCAGCCATATCATTGAAAAGGTCTCGGCGAGAGCTTTCCATCGATGTGGCTGAACATAGGTCTGTCTTGAAAAATGACCAAAATACGTGGTACTCCGATTTTATTTTCATACCCAAAAAAGGTATAGAACTCCCAAAAACAAAAGTTTCTATGAAATAAACAAGCGATCAACCCCTCGCTTAAGCTTCGCTTCGCTAAATTGATGACACGCTAATCGGCGGCACGCTACTGCCGCCGAGAAGTTAGCCGCATGAGGCTTGCTATCAATAGGCTAGGTTAACTTCATGTTTCTCACTTTCGTGGACGGCAAGAGTTTTTTTTCTACCTCTAAAATTTACAGTTAATTTTAGAAAAAATGTTTGAGTTTTGTACCCAGGAGTGTTCAGCTTACTTTACTGAAAACAAGGCATTCGGCGAGAGGTCAAATGGCTTTGAGAAAAAATATTGTTTTTCTTTGTTGCAATTGAGCTACAAAAGCCAGCGGCAGAGGCGGGACGTGTCAAAAAAGGGCGTAAGTACTGTATCTCTTCAATGGGACGGTCCGAGCGAAAGCAATCAATGAACAGATACACTCAGTGGCTTAAAGTATATGACACAAAAACATCCCCGTACGAGATTAATGAATTAAAAGAGCTTTGCTTACTGGCTCGTAAACAGCTCTTAATTTCATCTACTATCTTGCTCCCTTTCACAGGAATAAAAGGAAAACAAGCGTCAAGCTCAGCGGAAAATTATCAAAGATGACTTTTATTCAAAAATACTTACTGAGGATGTTCACACAACGCAAAGTCAGCGCATTTCAACTAATGTTCCGAAAATTTTAACATAAACCTGTGAAGGGTTTTCAAAAGGTAATTTTCGGTAAAAAGGGGAAGGGAAGACAGTCCCAAACAGGTGTTTCGTTTTTACACAGTTTAATAGGTTTTGTTATACGAACAAAATCATGTGTAAAAATAGAGATACCAGTTATTTTGTAACAACAACAAAATTTTTAGTTCTATGAACAAAACGTTTGGTCGCTGCAGCAAAATTTTTGGTTGCAGCAACAAAAAATTTATTTGTTGTCCCTACCTTTGTTGCCGTAACAAAACCATTTTTTCCGTGTACTGTAAACCCGTTTTAGAGACCCCCTGACACGGATTCTACCCCTCCCTTCCTCCACTTTCACCTCCGCAATTTCACCTTTCTTCAATTTCTTCTCATTGAGGCGTATACCAACCGAGTACTATGTTGTGTACTACGAGGCGAGGCATGAATGGGGCGCCGTGAATGGTATCCCCCAGAGTAGTCTGCTATCACGCTATTGCAAACCTTGACCCTCACAACGAGCCGGCAGGCAGCCGTCAGGCAGCCAGCAGAGCCTGGTTTTTCGCCCGGTCGCAGACCGCCCCGCCCGACAGCCCGCCTTGTTAGTTGACAGCATCGTCCACGTCCTCGGCACGCTCCGCTACTTTGCCCCTTTCCGCCCCGGCCAAAGCGTTGCCGCCTCTGGGGGCCCGCCCGAATGCGGTAGTCGTTTCTCTCTCCTTGTCGCACCCCTAGGGGGAGCCGAGCCGCCAAGTGGGGCAACACTCTTCCAGACCGCTTTCCCTGCTGGCGATAATGACCTTTCGCCATGTCAACACCACGTGCCCTTTCACCGGAGAACGCTCGGGGAAAATCCGGCCCGTACGAGAAAGGGCCACACAAGTGCGAGAAAAAAGGCAGTCGACGTTTTAAAGGTTGCACTTGGAATAGCACAAACCATGAAATAATAATTGTCACGTACAAAACAAGCAGCTCTCGCCAAACCCTTCTGTAGTTATATACCTATCTTGATAACATAAGCCAGAGTAAATAATTCATTCAATTCATTTCAACTTCATCCCAAAAACAGGCGTTGTTTTTATTTAAACCAGGTATTACTTTGTGCGTGTTGAAAATCTTATCCCCCAATCCGGAAAAAATCGTCTGATACCTTTCCCGAGGGGAAAAATTGTGAAAGAGGTGTAGCTTCTACCTCGACTGGTTCTTAAACTGCATCTACCAATTTCAACCGTACAGTGAAGTCCAGTAACTACACGAATCCCGCTTACACCCCTCGCTTATAACGACCAAAACCTTTGTCGGCTGTCGTATTTGGTGTAAAAGCGTTTGGTTATAACGACCCCTCGCTTGTAACACCATTCCGCATTCAAGTGCTTGGATCGTTATAAGCGGACTTCACTGTACTTATCAAAAGCTATGCCTATGGAAAGCTATTATTTTGAAGATACCAATATCAATACAGTAAAAACAAAACCCCGTTTTGGGGATTTGGGTGTGAAACCAAAACGGGGGTGGTACGTGTTCTGGTTATTTTTCAAGATAGGTCTATGTTCAGCCATATCATTCAAAAGGTCTCGGCGAGAGCTTTCCATTGATGCGGCTGAACATAAGTATAAGTTGAAAAATTACCAAAATACGCACTAACCCCGTTTTAGTTTCATATCCGAAACAGGTACAGCATTCCCCAAAACGGGGGTTTTGTTTTTACTGCGAATTGACAGCTCTCAACAAGACCATTTTATTGATATAATTATCATAGGTTCATTAAAAAAAACTAAATTATGCTGTTTGGTTTTGCAGTAAACTCAGTTTATGATTCGCCCGTTTAAGATACGCATTGTCTTTATTCCCTTGAGCTTGGTCGATATTAAATGAAATCCGCATAAGATACGAACCCGCCTAAGAAACGAATAGATGTCTCAATCCCTTAATTCGTACCTTAACCGGGTTTCACTGTACCTTCAAACCCAGAAAAGCTACGGGACTCACTTTTTACTATGTGTAACCTTTGCCCTCACTGTAATTTTTTAAGGTAGCATTTTCAACCTTTTGGTTTAAATTTGGTGCTACCCTCCGTCGTCAAGCCGAGCGGAGAGATAGCGGAACGAGGCAAAAGGCATCCAACCTAGCCCAA
>Ga0058701_10001597_pt1 | contig 16333 bp, 10 predicted proteins | sample AgamicOrMae_FD_97039 | JGI IMG/M metagenome (GOLD analysis project Ga0058701, IMG submission 97039) | Agave microbial communities from Guanajuato, Mexico - Or.Ma.e | ecosystem: Host-associated > Plants > Phyllosphere > Phylloplane/Leaf | place: Guanajuato, Mexico | collected 2012-06-04
CCGATCAAAAAATAAAGCTACAAGCACAATACTATTAGCTTCTTGAAAAAAAAAAAAAACAATACCTACCTCCATAAACGATGTGGTAACTTTGAAGTCCATATCAGGATGCTGAGTAATCAAATCAAATATATCGGCAATGGCACGGGGAATAATACCCATTTCTCCTTCACCGGTGTAACAAGTACCCATGGAGTAAGTTTTACCAGACCCTGTCTGGCCATAAGCTAAAATAGTGACGTTGTACCCTGCAATGTGAATACCGTTAGGGACGAGATCTGTGGAATTTGATTTATCTGTAACATGCTCATACTTACCTTTGAACAATTGCTTCACCAGATTTTGGACAGCTCTCTCATAAAGTTCAGACTGGCCAGCTTCTGGGCCAAACACATAATTGTATGTGAATGCCTTGTCACTGTTTAAAACTTGGACCTGGTCTTGCAATGGAATAACATTGAGGCATGACTGACATCCTTTACTAAGTTCACTTTCAGAGAGGGGCCGTATCCTCAATGCAACTTTAATAGTGTCATCCATCTGAAAAACAAGACAATACATTCACTAACATAGGCACACACATTGAGTTATGACTTAAACATTACTCAAAACAGCAGAGAGCAGTATCAGAGGTCGTCTTATAAGACCAGCGATTGTACGTTAATACCAAAGCAAATTATGTTTCCAAGAAAATGTTTCGAATGAAGTCCTTAATTAACAACCGGTGGTCCGTGATCTCTCAATATGAGGTAAACCGTACAATTTGGCTCTCATAAGCCCGTCAGAAGCACCTACGAATTGACAAGCAAATATTCGTGAGCTTCCAATGCAAAATACGGCAGGAGTTTTACAGCAGATACAAAAGGGACCACTCAAAAGTGGCAGTTGTCGTTCGTTAACCTCTAAACTAACGACAGACATCTGCCAGACGATTAGAGACAAAACTTCCATTAAAAAAAAAGTTTTGAACTATTTTATGTGAATGGATAATAGTATGCCCAGAGAACGAAAAATTTACGCAAAATTTCTGTATTTAAACGAGTTAAAAGAGTAATAAAACCGAATTAGCGGTATCGCTGAGATTCGGGAAGGTACATTTCACTGAGAATATACTCTTACCTTTACTAAAAACTCAATTACAAAGACCAAGGAACTTTCAAAAACATAAGAGGACACCCAGAAGTAAAGCGCAGCAAGTTGAATTACCTCTACTTGTAAACAAATTAACAATTATTAACTACTGCCTGTCTTGTATTCAAATTTAAGTAACGACTTTTTCGCTCCCTTGGCTCCCTCCCTCTCTCAAACACCAAAGAGAGAGAGGAGAAAAGCACGGGAAGACATCTTGGCTTGCAGCGCCCACTGTCGAGCAGCGCTAAGAACCTCTTCAATAGATGAGGTTAATAATCATAATCTGCTGCTAATAAAAATGATCGTCGTCCGAGTGATGATGCAACTTAACAGAAATAGTTCTTTACTAACTGTTACCCGAAAAAGAAAAAAGTTACAATGAGCGTAAACAAGAATCGCCGCAGCTACCTCGCTAGGTGGCAGCACTGCCTTGAGGTGCAGCGACCCTATCGACCAGAGATATATGCTATCGACTACTCATTACTATCGACTGTAAATCGATTCAGCTTTTACCGCGTATTTCAAACGCCTACCGATTTTTTTTCAGTTTACCTCAAGAGACGAAGAAAATCTAATCAAATCGCATTGTCGAGCAACTGTTCATTTTTCGAGTAAAATGGCAATAAATTGAACGAATAAATAAATTGCCCTGAATGAATGGTTAAGTCATGATCGAGTGAGCTACGGCTGAATCAAGATTTTGATTTGAAATGATAATTACATCATCCATTCCTAAAAAAGTTATCTCGGTGTTTTTAAACACGTGCAAGTCAAATAAGGAACAAAAGGGGGGGGGATTTTTTCTAAATTGTGTACGAGAAATTCATCTTTATGAATGAGGATGAAAAAAAAGAAAGGAAAAAAGAAAAGAAAAAACGATTTCTCTGAGTTGCGTTCGGAAATAGTCGCCTCCAGCGTCTTTGTCTTATTCATTGAATTCTTGAGATGGGAAGATGGAAGTGTAACAGCGAGGTCAAGTGAGGGACTCTTCCCGAAGCAGCCAAGCGATAGGCAACCCACATGTCTTCAATGAATCGATGTTGCCTAGTATGACGTTCGGATTCACAGGCCTAAACGGAAAATCCGGAGAGAGAAAAATATCAAAAATACTTTCTCGAGCGGATAAAACAAAAATAGGTTGAACTTTTGTCCGAAAAAAACTCATCTGATTTAAGTTAGACAATAACTTAAAAATAAAGACACTGTACAGGTGATAATGTCAATGCATCGAACACGTTCTTGGACTTATGAAGGATTTAAGTCATTTCGATTAAATATCATGTTAGATAAGGGTGAGTTAGGTTAATTTAGATTCAGTATAATTAGGCTACGTTTATTCAAATTAGATTAGGTTGAATTAGGTTAAACCTTGGCCTGTATTTCATGTCGTTTACCAATGCAAAGATTCCTGAACCACAAAGTCAAACGTGTTAAAAAAAATACCGTTAGTGAAAAAGAACCCTCTCCACTTGTGTAATAAATAGTTTCTGTCTAGTTTCCATCCAGAGGCAAACTTGTCGGTACAAGTATACCGCGACTTTCAATCGTCGGCGTATAAAGTTTAGTGGTACCTCATCCTGTAAAACTTCGGAACTCGAGACTGTGCAATGTGCAACGAGTTTTTAATGACTTTGAGCTGCTGCAGCTCCAACTTCTGCACGCGCGTCCAACTTGACGATGCTCAACCAAGGCGGTTGGATACGGAATTCCGATTTCGACCAACGCTCCACTTTTGACAAAGATTTTGAGGGGGGGGGGGTTCGATCCCATTTGGCGGCGACCCGAGCGATTCAAGTCTACTTTGCATTTTTGCTACTTCTGTTTGCAAAGCAGGCTGTTTTATCGACTCATTTGCATTATGCCAAACGGATGGTATAACACTGATCCCCATCCTCCCACCACTATCTCCAGAGCGCGCTCCAAAATGCGCCTGCCATAACGTTCTTTCCGTTTCCGTGTCTGCGCGCGAAAGAGGCTTTTAAGCCCCCCCACAAACAAGTAGTGGTAAACATTGAGAAAAACACGCTTGAAATTTGTATCTTGGAGAAGACACGCACAAAGCTCCTGACAAGGCTACGGATAGAAAGATTCGTCGACCAGTGTTTCTGGAATCAAGACTTAATTTAGTCATAAAATAGTACATTCACAGTTTTATAGGTTATGCTCTACCCTCCGATCAAATTTTGTTTAAACAGTAAGATAAACGAATGACTAATGCCAATCGGTTGGGTGCTTCGGGGACCATCCATAAACCACACCGATATTGGCGACCAACTAATTGTAACAACCGTTTAATAGAGAACTTGTTCATCAGCCCTCGCTAACTCGTCCATCCGGCAACTATCACACCAGCGACACCGAAATCGGACCGTTTGCAAAAACTGCTTTTCGATCCGGGTAAATCATAATGCAAAAATTTCAGCTCCTTGCCAGAGTCCGCTAAGGCTGAGTACCTTGGTCATGCTACCCATTTTCCCATTCGTCACATTTGAAAACGCGTGTGGACAGTCAAACGAACACATTCCATTTTCGCGGAACATTTGATAAAACCCGTCGGATTGGGGCACTTGCCAGGAAAATCGCTGGAATCAAGCCAAATTTTAATCATGCATTAATGCCAGTTTGACAAATTTGTTGCAAAAGATACAAATCAAAAATGACGCAGCCTTTTCTTGAGAAGTGAGTCACTATAATTGGGTTTTGGATGAGCTGCGTCACGCAAAAGCGGTGCATCTCAGGAGAGCTGAGGGTTGCCTATGTCTGGAGCGGCCAGGCGCTCTTCCACGAACAAGTAAAAGAGAACTTTTTACTCTCATGGTAAAAGCAACTGCAGGTTTCATAAACTCTTCAGACAAAAGTTCAAGAAATTATCTTTTTTTAACATTTAGGTTAGGTTCGGTGATGCTCTTACAGTTGTGGACGATATACTCGTCTACTTATGTTGCAGTTTAAAACAGTGTACATTAAAATTTCAAGTTAACATTCATACTCTCGGACTAAAGTCAAGCGCTGAGAATTTTTATTTTTTTTTATTTTTTTAAAATATTGGTCGAGGTAGCAAACCGCTACTTTGCCAAGACATCTAAGTTATTTCTTTCCGATTTCTTCTTCGCTTCGATAGCATCCTTAACAGTCTGTCTTCATATCCTGGAATGCCCGTTTTTGACTGTTTATTTAGAAAGCACTCGAGGAGTGCTTTTCTAAATTTGAGTGCTTCATTTTTCAAAGTCGAAGCAGTTCGTTTTTTGCTACCTCTGATGGATCCGCTGAGCACATCTTCTCAGTCTTAAAGAATAAGGAGATTCTTTCAAATAAAACCTTCGATCCAGTGCTGAATTTTTCATATCCATCTAAACCACTAGTCGATACTTTTATTCGCCATCCGAACGGGATATTATCTCCTGCTAATGGAAGTGCATTAGCAAGAATCTATGCAGACGGAAACGACATAAAAAAAATATAAATAAAAAAATAACTATTTAGATAACTACGATTATTCATATGGGATTTCGACAACACGGTACACGAACAATCTAAGCAGTGTTAATAAGTTTTACGAAACAACAGTATTTCACAACTGGCGAAGTCTTTCTCAATATTTGAATGGACCAGTTCCGTCCGAAGCTGTGCTAGTTTTACAAGAATGCCCTCCGTGTTTTGAGACATATCTTAAATATGCACCTCTGTACTTCATAGTTACTCGTTGTTTTAGTAGCAAACATTTAAGTAGTTCCTAAAAAAAGAGAGCTTGAAATCTACTGATAAAACTACTTAATAATCAACGTCATCGACATAACTGCCTCGCACTTTACTTGTCCACAAAACTTCTCAAATGTACACAAAGTTTTAACGACTTTGTTGGAGGCCGCCTTTCTCTCTAGAAGGTGGTTTTCAGTCTTACATCACTGAGTATCCCATGGGGCAGCCAAGCTCTAAACGGAGTATCTATTTTTGAGTCATGTTAGGTTAATGATCGGTTGGTGTCGGAATAAGCCGGTTTTACAGCGACGTGAAACATTTCGAATAACGAGCGCTCAGCTCAAATATTTTTTTTCTCGTTTAATAAATATTTCATCGCTTTTGCTTGCTTTGATATTTCTTGTTTTTATGTAATTTTTTTTAAGTTAGAAAATACTCGGAAATAAAATATCAAAGTAATTAATCATAGCTTCAAGTCTATATATTGAGGAAATGATGATATTATTTGCAGTTTCTATAAACTATACCTATACAACGTTAGTAGCCACACAGAACCCGCAAGGTTACGAACCGAGCTTTCTCAGTTTTCGAGAAGGAGCCGTTTATAAATTCAAACGGACTTTAAACTGTCTACCTTTATCTTCGTAAGAGGCTTGAGGCGCAAAAAAAAGATTTCTCAGAAATTTACTCTTCTAGTCCGAGTACCCGGACTAGCTTAACGCCGTTTTCAAATACGGAAATATTGGCATTTAATCAATAAGGCACTTTTAATTAGACATCTTTCGGAGACTATATCAAATTTTAATTTAAAAAAGGGTACAGGGAAAATAAGTTTCATGATGAAAAAAGATATTAGAAAAAAAACAACACATGTATGAAATTTTTTATTAAGATTGACCCTGCATGTGTAATTATAACCGAAACTAGGCATGCAGCAGTAAGCCTTATGCAACAGGCGAGGAATTTCAAAATTGCAGTAAAGTGGATATTACCCATAACAGAGGGTACTCTTCTAAAAACTAACACAGCTTCCGATGTGATTCATTCAAACGCCGAGAAAAAAGACTTACCTAATACGTAATACTATCCATTTTTCGCAAATATTTTCTGGAATGCCGAGATTATAGGAGTACCGTTGCCGCAATATCATATCAAAATCCATGTCTCACTAAATGGGAAACTTTTAAGTCGTTTCCGTTAGAATTGATTCACGCCTATCCATATCCATTAGCTGGAGATTATATCCCGTTGGATGCTAAAATAAAAGTCCCAACTATCGGAAGTCGGCCTGGTAGTCTGTAGTGCAACAAAGATGAAGAGTGTAGTAGCTCTCCTTGCTCTCGTGGCGGCCGCCTCAGCCGTACCCTACAAATTCGACCATGACATCCATGTCAACGTCTATGGCAAGTTTTCGACATCAAGTCCTTCCCAAAATTCAATCCCAATCAAAAGAAAAACTATTCAAAAGAGCGTAGAAAAACTCCTCAGTGCCTCACGTCAAAGAATATAGTTTTAATACGAAGTGACTATTCACACGCTGTACCATTTAAAATGTAGCGGGTTCCGTGCGTTCAAGTCTTCCTTGTATTAACAAAGGCGTGCGAATAGAACTGACCTTTCTAACCCCTTACCGCCCAAGGTACTTCGAATAAAATTTAGCTTTGGAAAAAATAGGAGGAATCTTCACATTCAAATGCGCAAACTTGAGCTATGAAAAACGCTTAAATTATTGAATTTAGTCCAGAACGGTCATACATTCTTTGAAGTAAGGTATAACAATGCTGGACTGTAAAAGATTCTCTAAAATAAATTTTGCTGTTTCCGTACAGCATCGCTGGGCGGTTGTAGGTTAACATAACCACCATGTAAAGAATTATTAATGAATGAGTTCATAATATATGTTTCGCTGTTCGTTTTTAGATGTGCTGAAATCGATGTACGCTGCAGCACCAATCAGCGCGTACATCGACCACATCACCAAGACCGGATTCTTCAAGTTCCAGGAATACCCCTTCAAGTACTTCCCTGAGGAGAAGATCAAAGATGTCCTTGTTGTCTACAAGCCTAACGGAGCTAACTACCTAAGTGGTTACTACCTCAAAGCGTAAGTACAGAGAAAACTTAATATTAATACGGTTTCATCACTACTATGCCTAAGAAAACAAACAAACAAAAAAACATTGATGTCGTTCCGAATGGACATCCTGATTCGAGGGCAGGATTCGAGGAGAAGCTAAGGATAAAAAGCAGAGAGTGGATTGTGAGTGTTGGTGGTATGTTCGCAGCGAGGATGTGTCCAAGTACGACGACGCGTTCTTCGACGCCGTCCGGCCCATCTACGACTACCTCAACTCGGGAGAGTACTACGCCTTCACGCCGTACGCCGCCCAGAAGGCCGTGCCCAACTACTTCAACTTCCCCCTCAAGGAGGTCTTCTACAAGTACTACCACAATGTCGACCTCCACCACGACATCCCCGTCGTGTTCCTGGTGCCCAAGAGCGAGGTGGAACAAGCCAAGCTGGACGACTACGTGCTCATCGCCGAGTACGAGGTCACCAAGGACGCCACCCACACCATGCACGAGCACTTCGGCAACGCCGGCAAGTCCATTCACCGTCGTGACGCCCTCTACACATCACCCTACTACCGCGCGTACCCCTACGCTAGCTACTACTACCCTGGATACTCCTATTATGGATACCCCGAGTATAAGCGCACCGGACACCTGTACTACAATAGCGAGTATCTCGTGTAACGGGATGAGTTACAGATCTGATTCTACGATTTTTAGAGACTTCTACAACAAGCGCGAAAGGAGGAGGCAAGGGCAAGGTACTACAGCCAAACGGAAAACGCGGGAAGAAAAAATAAATGTAATTGATACTTTGTTGTTGCAGTAAAAGTATGTCTACTCACTTCCATACTAAATAAAAAATTACTAAGCCCTCTCCGATGAGGAATTGGGCTTAAAAAGTAACAGAGTATTACAATATCCGGAGAGGACATTTCTAGTTCCCTACGCAAAGAATGGTGCCGGTCAGCTGCTTTGCTGACAAAGTTATGCGTTGGAAGAGTCTGAACGAAGCGGTACCTTGCTGCGTAAATACGGGGAAAATAGGAAGAAAAATTGGCGAACAGATATCAGCAGGATAATCGGCAAATATCAGGAAAATCAAAGTGTTAAGTAACAAAATTAGCGAAGAAAGTGTAAGCAAAATGGCGCATATTTTTGAGAGTTAAAATCTCACTGGGCTCAGACTCATTTTCAAACATTCCAGCTGTTTTTACCTTCCACGAGTAACTACAGTAACGATATTCTTGGCGCTCATAATCTCTAACCAAAATAATTTTTACTGCTGTCTTGCTTTGCAACCTCCAAAGTAAGGTTAAGGTCATTGCAATAACATGTAGCGTGCAAGTTGAAGTTCCTCTCACATTTAAACCTACTGTAGATAAATCTACTGTAATTCCGTTCAATTTCATGACATACTCTACAACTGGCTCATGTCGCCTAATTTACTTCCAATTAGAGCATACGTAATGTTGGGAAACGTTACTTCAATATATTTTTTAGATTAACCCATAACAGCCCAAAGTATTTGGAGTGAAACTCACAGTCAGCTCAAGAGAAATTGAAAGGATTTTTTCCATGAAAATACGCGATTATAAGCTTGAGAAAATGCCCAAATAAATAAATTTCAGGTTTCCAGGGGGGTGATATTTTTTAAATTATGACAATACTGAACTTAAAAGATCCTCTAAAGTAAATTTTTCTGTTGCCGAACGGCATTGCTGGGCGGTAGTGGGTTAAAGGGAAAGTTAATTCTATTAACTGTGATTTTGTTCGAGTAATTTTTGTTTGAGGGGCCTTCGTTTTAATGCGCCGTCGAAATGACGTCAAAATAAAGTTTTGGGTCCCGACAGGAGTGAGAATTCTGCAACGGTGTAAAATGAGGAAATCACGACCCGCCGGACGGTTTTCCTGGAGAAAGATTAAAAACATTCACGATTGAATGGTACTCAAAGAGGAAAGCGGAACACAAAGGAAACACAAGAGAGGTCGAAATTGAGGGGGGGGGGGATAGAAGCGTTTGCGACACGGGAGTGTGACAAGATTCTAGACACAGTAAAAGATCAAAGAGTGCTTGCCGTGGAAAATTGTATTCCGCAATCAATGGTACCGGTACCGCATCTGTACTCACCTACACCATTCAGAAGTAGCTTACAGAGATGGCAGAAGCTTCTATCGGTATTTTGATTGGCACAGTTGGTATCACTTAGAGCCTTGATCACAGAGAAATGGCGGTGGCGTTTTCACTCCGATCCGATTTATTGGGCCAATTACAATCGTCGTAAAGAAAAAAATACACTCAAAATTTAAGGATTTTTTAAAATGACTTTCTCGCCAAAGTCTCTTGATTATGGATCAAAGTTTGATCCATAGTTTGAAGTTTGAAACTTCGATCATACACGTCATATCAGACGCTACCAACATAACGAAATCTAAAAATATCGGTAAGTGCATTTTAGACAGGGTGAATACGCTATATATTTCAAATCAAATAACTTCGGGACAATTGTCTGGGCATAAATGGGTTAAGGCCCTAGTGAAAGAAAATCTACAGTCATGACTTACATATCGTAAACTTGTCGCCAGCAATGCTCGCCAGGGGGCCCCGGAACACAAAAAATAGGCGGTCAAGAGCAAAATCCGTCTTGAAATTGAAGGTTCGTGCGAATTAAGACGTCACCTGTGCAGTTAAGTTCTAAATGCATATAGTTTGGGGCCGTGACATCTTTTGCGTTGGCAGATGACTCCCAGTCAGACGGGCTGAATTTGCCGGCGGATACAAGCTCAAAAAAAGCTTGAAATCAGTCGCCGAATTTAATATTCGCTTTTCCCACCTGCGGGTGTTCACCGACCATCTCCGATAAACCCCTAATGGAACAGAGCTCACGAATATCGGCAGATTGCATGGCCTTATAGCGCTAAAATTCTCAACGTTTTTGTGAGGGATTGGAAGCTTTTATATTTCACACGCATTTTACAAGCATTTTAATACTAATAACACAACTTTGTGCGCATAATCAACCTTCTACAGATTGTTAGCTCGATGTGTGCTTTTACTGATCAGCAGCAGTGGGCATTGGGAAGGCAGATGTATTACCTCTTGTCGCAACTAGAACAACGCACTAGAGAGGAGGCATTGGGCAGCCATTTTGTTTCTTATGGGTCTGCCAAACGCATTGCAGTTTCCGGAGAAACTTCGGAAACAAGATGGCGGCACTCATGGTTTTGCACCCTCTCTAGTATTTAAAGGCCTCTAGCCTAACCTAACCTAACCTAACATAACCTTACCAACATAACGTAACCTAGCTTAACATAACCGCCCTTAACCTAACGTAACCTAACTTGACATAACCTCAACCTAACTTAACCTAATTTGACATAACCTGACTTAACCTGACATATTCTTATTTAATCCTACGCGAACTTAACCTTACAGCCGCTAAGCATAATTCCAATTTGTTCTCGACTGCAATAATGGAAAAAGTAAGCTACACCAAGCTTAGAGACGACTAAGCCGCAGCGAAGCGAGGCAAAATGAGCCCTGACCTTACCCGGGTCAACCTTATCTACACGCCCTTGTAAGATTGATTCCTATGAGGGAAATGAAACCATCCAGAACAGGAGCTGGAAAGTGAAACTTTCAGTAACACCACCGATGAAAAACCTTAAGTATTTGCCTGTGAGGCGTCGCGTTCTGCAATGCCTGCCGCGCGTGCTGGTCTGTGTGTGTGCCACTTCGCACAAATCATAAATAATTTTGTCGGTTGGCGGCCCTGATTTTTGAGGCCGTGTCAATTTGAGCGCAGATGCGGCGTCCCATTCACCTCGTTTCGCCGTTTCACCTGACTGCCAAAAAGTGATTACAAAGGCGCAGCCCTGAACGCCGTTGGCCGGGCCGCCGATCCGGTCACGCCCCGAAAGGCGGGGACCGCGTCATGGACGCGTCGCAGTGTTGACATTTAGAGGTTGGCCCTACTTGTCACTAAACCTTTCCTCCCTGCTACTTCCGACGCCAAAAGAATTTGAGTACCACGTACACAGTAGAAACGGAACTGTTTTATGGAGTTCTTACCTGTTTAGGCGGTGTGACAATAAAACGGGTATCCATGCCATGTCCATGACGAAAAATCCCTCCACTAAAAATACTCGAATGGACATCCATCGTTCATGAATATAGTATACACACATGGATATCCATTTGTATATTTTCAGTAAATGGATCATTCGGCATGGATATTCATCGGACAGTACCCGCGGGGGTTGTCCGTAGTTAATTTATTTTTCAAGATAGACCCATGTTCAATACAGTTCAAAAGGTCTCAGCGAGAGCTTACCATATTGATACGGCTGAACATAACAAGGTATATCTTGAAAAATTATCGAAATACGTACACGAACACTTATCCCTGTTTTAATTTCAAACCCGGAACAGATATGACCTCCATAAAACAGGATTTTTGTCTTTCTTGTGTTGGCTGCACCATTAATGCTACCTTGTCGAGTTGGACCTTAAAAGTATCTTCAGGAAGGACCGTAAGGTTTTAAATTTGGCTGGGCAAAGTTCAGTTTCGTTATGTTAGGTTAAATTAGGTTAGAATGAACTAGATTTCTACAGTAAAGCTTAAAATACGTTATGGGGGGAAGTTTACGAAAGCTGTAGTGAAAGAGTTTAGGTGGGACTATGGAAGGGTACGCGCTAGGTTAATTTAAGTTAGGTTTGCTTGAGAAGAAAGGTTGTCGACAAGTTTGAAACAGAAACTTTGTTGCAGTTCGTCGCATCTGATGAAGCACACGTGTTAGCTGGTCTATTTTTCGTCGAATCTATTATCTTCTCTTTCGGCGTCAACTTGAAGATCAGCGGCGGCCGAACCTATTCATGTCTTTGGCGTGTCAGTGCCGCCAACCCAACAATAATAGTCTCCTATTGTGTAAGAGGTGAGTGCCCTCAAGTTGGTACCACTGATGTATTGCGGATTCGCTTGCTGGGACGAGGAGAGCGTGTTTGATGTGGATGTCGCATCCAGTCCGGAAGACGGGTAAGAGCAACCTATTTGCCCCCCCCCCCCCCCCCCACCCCAACCCCCCCTCTGCATAAAAGCAGAGAGAAGCCTAGAAGGGTGCTGTCAAAACAGACCCAAAACGCTGTCGAAAGACGGAACTACGCAATACGGTCCGAACTTGCAAACTGCTCGTCAGGGTTTCAAATTATTTCGAAATATCTTGGAATTCATTGCGAACAATCAACTCACATTGTCAGCTGACTTTATTGGTATTTACAGGCAAACGGGATGTTTCGGAACGCAGTTTGTGTACGGAGAAGAAATCCAGTAGCGTTTAGCTTCAGGTATTTGCATGGTCTTCTCCAAAGGGTCTTGCGACAGAAAATCAGAACCTGATACGTGCAAGAAGTCACGTACCTTCGGTATGTCCTCAAACACTTGTTCAACCTTTAAAATTTGCGAAACAGTCCTTCAGCCTTCGTCTTCTCAGTTAATTCGAAAGATCATTTCTCTTGTGAAAAGCCTGCGACATTTTTCGTCACGGCTAGCTCTTGGACTTCCGCCGAAAAAAAAAGAAAATAGGAAAATCCTTTGTAAAATATTACTGTGTCTCATTGACGGAACACTTCCAACAATTATCTCCGAAAAAGAAAATCGGCTTTCATCGACTCAAATAGTTTCCTTAGTGGGTTCGTTACCTCTGAGAGTCAATGGCTTTTACGCACTCCATTGTTTGAAAAGTTGCATTATTTTCGATCCTTGTTAGAACTTTCATTGTAAAATGAGGATTAATGCCATGCAATCACGCAAGTTAAACGCCCTGCGGGTCGCTCTACTTAGCCTGATGCGGCTTACTTTCCGACGGCAAGCCATTAGTAAGCGGCATCAGGCTAAACTATGCCGATCTGACTTCAATCCGCTCCTTGTAGCGACAAGGTTCAACACATGAAGAGTTTCAAATTGAGAGTATGCAGACTTTTCGTGTCCTTTGACACATGACCTATTTCCACGACCTATTTTTAAACGCTTTTTCCGCCGAAAATGTCAGATTTGACGTTAATTTCGCAGAAACGCGCGGTAAATGGGTTAATGATTGCAAGCTTTGTGAGACTGAAGGGAGCCTGTGTCGAGTCAACGCCCCCTCGAAGTGAAGCAGAGAGTACATCACGTTTTGACACCGCCCCGCCGTCAAGCGCATTGACTTTGCACCGCCTGTTCGAAAATAGTCCCGCCTTTTTGGATAACCGCTTCCTCACCGCCCTGTCTCAATCTCCCTCTTCACTTTCATTTGTGCTATTTGCAGATGAACGCCATCCGGAAAAAACGATCTTCTCCACCAGATTTCACCGCCTCCGAGAGAGACTACACTGTATATGATACCGTATCTGGAGATTTACACAAACAAAAATGCTTCGACGAGAGTTTTTTTACGCAATGATGAAATAAGCGTTTTTAGGTTCAGAAACTGGTTACAGACGCCGATATCTGTTTTCTGTGATGAATGCAAGGCGGTGGGACATAACCTCAAAGTTGCTCGTCGGCAAACTGTGTGACATAGTTCATGTGTCTGCGGTAGCCCACCGCAATTTTCTCTTCCGGCCGTTTGTTACGGCAAATAAATCACGTAAGAAAGGTTTTCATACACTGTTCAGAGAGTAATTCTGATAACTACATTCGCAAAGTTTCGCAGCACGCGCGCACACACACACACACACACACACAAAACATCCAGTTATAGTTTTGACGTTTTCTGAAGCCCACCTCCACCCCCAATAAAAATACAATAAATTAAAAAAAATGAGCTAAGTCTGGGAGGGCAAAAAAATGTTTCACACTTAAAACAGGAAAGCAATAATGCACTCTGAAACAGAGTTTGTCGGTTGTTTTGACGACGGTTAAGTTAGGTTACAAGTACGCTAAATTAAGTTAGGTTACGTTCAAAGTTGTCGTTGAAATCGTTCTTTTAGAGCTAGCGTTCTCATAAACTTCCGAAAACGGAATTTTTTCAGTGTTCGGTAGTGGAGTTAAAGAGCAACCTAAATTTCTCATCTCCGTCGCACCAACATCGCGTTTCGCCGATGCCCTCCCTTTTCTTGTGTAAACAAACGCGCGGTCGCTAGAACCGCAGCGCCCTCTTTCGGCGTTTCGAATTGTTCGGGGGCAACATCGTTCTGCACTCACCCAATACTTTGCATTAGCTCCCCAGAAGCGGAAGTCTCTGCGACTTCCGCCGAATAATTTTGCTTGAAAACGACAAATTAATCAAAAGGAAAAATTCATATACAAAGACAGTAGTTAGGTCTATGACAGTTCTGGCCCACCACCTAACCTAAGGTAGCCTAGGGTTATTTTGAAACTTAACCTAACTTAACCTTACTTAACCTCGGTGTTTTTGAAACTTAACCTAACTTAGTCTAGGTTAGGTTAGGTTTAAAAAAAACTATGTTAAGTTAGGTTAGGTTCCAAAATAACCCTAGGCTACCTTAGGTTAGGTGGTGGGCCAGAACTGTCATAGATCTAACAACTAAAGACAATCCCGCTGGTCTTGAATACGATAAGCACGACTTCCCCCGGGCCAGGGACAAACCATGAATAACGATAAAAAAAATAGCTTCTCCTATAATTATTTTTGAGTTTAAGGGCAAAAAAGGATTAGGTTAGGTAAACCTAAGTTACAACTCTTGCTTAGACTGGTCGGCGATGATGGAACACAGAGTTGGAAACTTCCATCTCTAAAAACAGTGTAAGCTGATAATTTTCCGAGGCCTGCAGAAAACTTTCCGCCAAGTTAAGCGCAGTTGACCTTTACTCAGTTTTTAGTGTTGAGGCTAGCAGGCGTTATCTTCTTCCGAGACCAAGAATATCCGAGCCGAAGCTGGTTCTGACCATACCAGCGTAGTTTATATAGTTTTCCGTAATGTTGGATGTTTACGTTTTTTCCCCATAAACAAGACGCACCAAAGGCTTCAGCTTAAAACCAAACTAAAACGCGATTTGAAATGTTCAATGTTCAATGCCAGAAGATAGCGTAGTTCCGACACGAAAGCTAGCTCAGCTCATTCCGCGATAATCGCCTCTTACATTCGCGTTTTCGGCGAGATCAAACAAATTATGAATCAATAAACAACATTTTCAATCATTTTTATCATCCCTTGATAATTATCAATTGTAATAACCAAAAAAATCAAACAAATTTTTTTCAGCCAAATATTTTAAAAAAAGCTAGGGGCACCCCTTGCATTTTTTTTTTCAATTTTTGGCCGAAAAAATGTTGTTTGAATTTTCGGGTTTTAATGACTGGAATTTATCGAGGGGTACTATAAACACTTCAATACACTGTCGGTTGTTTCATAATTTGATTGAACACCCCAAAATTACAAATGAAATACGCGATTTTCGAATGAGCTGAACAAGCAAGCTTTCGTGTCGGAACCCTACCATCTTCCGGGACGAACACTTTAAGTAGGATTCCTGTATTCTTAGTCGGAATATTACTGTATTGGGGTTTTTTCTCTCTTCCATGATATAGATTGCTTGTAATATCAGTCCAAAAGGTAAATTGATCTGTTGATTGCTGATTGATTGCTGTTGGTTGCTGATTGTCCTGTTCTGATCGTGCAACAAGGCGGTGACCAATTTATCTACAAGGCGCAGCCTTTCACGCGCGACCAGAACCGGACAATACCGTTTGAACTTACAGTACCTTCCCCTCACGGATCTGCTTAAGACACCCGTCACTGATTCTCGCTCAGGAAGTTTTCCCGTCAGTAAATTAGGCCAAGTTCTATCCGTGATCCACGGATCCGATAAAATCGAGCACTTAGGAAGTACGGTACCGTTAAAGTGAGGCCTGTTTTCACAGTAAACTAGTTTGACTTCACAGCTTTCACTGACTTTGCGCCGCGTTAATCAGATTTCAGTCCGTCTTTGATATTCAATTAGTCTGAGTTCGCTTCAGACTCGGGCCAAAAACAACTGGGACCATATTTTAGTACTGTCAGACCCATCACATTTGACAGGTCTTTTTCTCGGGCACTTCCGCGGCTCAGCAAAAAAACCGCGTTCAAACTAATTTTTGAGGTGCCCTCTGGGGAGTCTGAGTTATTTTAGCAAGCGCTTTGACGATCAAGAAGTACAAAACGAGGGGTTTTAGATGATCCAAACATTGACAGCTGGGGGGGGGACGCGGAGGTAGGAAGTGCAAAGTTCAATTTGTTTCGGAGATCTAAGCGAGGAGTAATTTTCTTCTGAACATCAGCACGTTTTTGGCAGCCTTTTCAGGATGGTGCATAGAAATACTTCTTAGTTTCTCTGTGGTCGATGTGTCGTAGCTTCTAACCGGGTTACGCCATGAGAAAGAGCGAGACACGCTCTACCCATTAGAGTTATTTGCAATCACTTTCGTCTTCTTTCTTTTCTTTTTTTCACAC
>Ga0058701_10001598_pt1 | contig 16328 bp, 6 predicted proteins | sample AgamicOrMae_FD_97039 | JGI IMG/M metagenome (GOLD analysis project Ga0058701, IMG submission 97039) | Agave microbial communities from Guanajuato, Mexico - Or.Ma.e | ecosystem: Host-associated > Plants > Phyllosphere > Phylloplane/Leaf | place: Guanajuato, Mexico | collected 2012-06-04
CCCCTCTGGAAACCTGAAATTTAATAATTTAGGCATTTCTCAAAGCTTAAAATTTCGTATTAGGATGGGAACAATCCTTCAAATTTCTCTTAAGATGAATTTCGCTCCAAAAACTTTGGGCTGTTATGGGTTAAAGTCGACGGATAAGCGTGTCTCAATCAGATTCAACCAGAAAATTTATCATCTATTTTGTCTGGCTAAAATATCACGTCACGTTTCGGAGATGAAACTTGACTGGCAGCAAAGCGAGCATAAAAATGGGAACGTCTCTCTAGTCTCTTTTGAGAGCTTTTAAAGAGGTCACGAGGGAAGTAGTTTGGGGGGTGTGACATAGTGAATGACCGTGGAGCCGCTCAGCAGGCGTCGTGCCCACAGTGCTACCTGCTCGTCTCGGGGGGGTTGGGGTGGGATAGCGATATGCATGATTTAGCGACGGCGGGCGGCGAGCGACCATCGCTTAATGAAGACGCCGCCGCTTCTTGCGACCCCCCCCTCCCCCCCGGACCGGCCGCCGACCGCTACTAGATTAATTCCGGATTGAAATTTGTCCTTTCGGCTCGTATCGCGAATTGGAATCTTGTAAGGCGGTTTATGGGATATGAGAGGGGAAACCGTGAAGGCGCGATGCGTGGCCGCTGCCAGGTGGTCGTGTGTATAGACGAGATCACAAGTCGCGCCCCCTTAAGACTGAGGGTCTTGTGTTCGTGGAAACGACGGCTAACTCTTTAGGACAATCGAGTTTAGATGTATGCCTGTAACAGGGTTGTTGCGTACCTGAAAAGCCTGAAATACGTGGAAAAAAATGTGGAAATTTCCGTTGTCTAGGAAACTTGGGAAAGATCAGGACATTGTTTTCAAGGTGGTAATCACATTTAAGGTCAAGATTAATTGAATTTTTTTTTGTTTTGAGCTCAAACAATCGTTCTAATTTTTTGAATGATTTTTTTAACTAGGAAAAGTTATTGCCAACTTATATATTATTATACAGTATACGTATGCTAAGGTTAGCTAGGCTTTTTTAAATCTAGGTGAATGTAGGCAAGGAGTATTGAAAAGATAGGTCTACTCAAGGTATTTATATTTCAAACCTTAGTAAAAAAAAAAAGGTATGTTGAGGACCAAGCTTATGGTAGGTATATTGTAGATCTAGTTTAACGTAGTTTACCGGTAATTTTGAGAACGGGGGTAAAATTACGTAGATACAGTACATATGTAAACCTTGAATCAAAGTCGACCGTCTAACTTTGCATCAAAAAGATTCTTTACGTGTAAAAAAATGTTTCGAGAGGAAAATGGTTATGAACAAGTGCGATTTCTTAGTATATGTTAACAGTCATTTTTATTTTTATGTGTGAAGAAAGACTCCTTTGATGATCTTTAAAAAGTGCCCCAGAAATGACAGTATCTCTACTATATTTGTGATACCCGATTTGAGCGGGCGGATATCACGTGATTTATCGGGCAAGTGTCCGCACGTCCCCTCGCTCTCGCTGTCTCTGTCGCTCCACTTTTGAGGTGGTCCTGTTTGTAAAATGACAGTCGCTCTCGTCGTTAACTTGTTCCGACATTGTTATATGTGCGTCTCAGATGGGCAGTGCGATTTGAGGGTGGGCGGCGGCTGCGGTTGCTGCGGTCAGCGCCGAAGGGGGTGGCCAAGCGGTGGCCAAGGGGTGGGCAGGCCGAGCCCACCACTTTCGCCAAAGCATTAATTGGAGCTCGGTTCCCGCTACAGGGCGCGCCTAACCCAAATCATTTCAAAAACACGATTTTGCATTAAAAAAGCTGCATTTTTAGCAAATATCGTACTTGATCTAATTTTCAGATTTTTGATTCAAAGGTATTGCTGGGAGATTAATTTTTATTTCTTGGAGATAACGTGGAATTTAATCGAGGGAAGATCGAATTTTATAAAAGAAATTCGATGGAACGAATCGGAGATTACTTAAGATCACAAACGCAGTGATTACATGAGATTATATTGAAATCCCGATAGGGTTGCATGGATAACCGAACATCCCGTAGGAATAGCAATGTTATGGAGCTTAAATTCGTTGACCTACACTTTAAATGGGATTCACCACCTTGAAAAATACGTGATATTCCAAAGGTTTGCATGATAAAAAAAAGATTACTAGCGACTGCAAAATAGTTTCAAGTAATTACATAAGGTGCAGTGAAAAGCCGTTTATACCCTATCCGCTTGTTAATAAATCCCGGTTATAACAATTTTTCCAGGTTCCTCTCGTTATAAACGGGTTTTACCTAAACATGCGGTTTACATGAGATTACAGTGACTTATAAATGACGGTTGGGGATATAAGTGTTGGCGCGGTTTTCAAGAGTGGCAAGCGGCGAGCGCGTTAGGATCGCTATCGCGTTGGTGTCGCTAGCGCTGTGTAGGCGCCTGGAATGACCTCCTGACAAAGCAAATGGGTGACCTTAAGGAGGCATCAGTCAAGGTTAGGGATGGAAGGGGTCCCATGTGAGCAGAGGCAGGCCAGCGGCAGGCCAGCGGTCAGGCGGCGCCCACCGTGACCCCTCACCCTCAAAACTGGTCATAATGGACAGCGTGATTTCGATAAGAGAGGGGAGCGGGAAGGGCAGCGGGAAGGGCGGCCGGGCCGGGCAGGCGTTTAAATGAAGAGACATTTATTGAGGGACGCAGTGCAGAGAAGCACTGCTGGAACTCGCCTGTCCTTTTCCTAATGAAATCGCCAAGGCGCATTATGGAATAAACGATAAATCTCCAGGCCAAGTGCTTGGCAGTGCTTGGCGGTGCTTGGCTTGTTCGGAGAGGGTCAAGCGAGCCGGCGGTTGGGATGATGGACCGCTGGCGGGCCAGAACGGGCCGGGGCTGGCCGTAATGAGCTAGCGCCAGTGGCCCAGCCGACCCCCAGCCGGTCCCCAGCCGCTCCCCAGCCGGCCCGGCCCGCTTAGCTGATTAGCGCCTGCTGGACTATTTTGGCTTTTGACTAATGTACACCACTCAATTTGCATTGAGGGCAGCTCCTCGCCTCGTCATCCATTACACCAATTTACGCGCGAATTTTCAACTCTTGCTATGTTTAATATCCTCCGCCAGTTAGCTGGATATCGCGACTGTGTCAAATTTTAACGCGGTGAACGCTTCACAGACGCGGAGTGAGGCATAAGGCTCTTGAATCAGCCCAAACTAACAAGAAGAGTACCTTGACTTGCCGCCTCCGATTTTCTTGAAATTTTCAGGACTTCAAGATAGTTGTATGGAAAGATTCCAAGACCAAACTTGCTGCCGCAATGCATTTTCCTTGCCTTATACAGCGTTCAATTTTGAACGAAAAATACTTTTTTCGATATAATTTAAGGTATCATTCACTGTGGAATAAGTAGCGTCTTAGGCTGAAATTTCGAGGAATTTGCAATATTTTCAGCCGTTTTCAAAATATTGGCACTTTTTCGTGTTTTTACATTTTTTGTTCGGTTTGTAAGGTAAAAAAAGCATTCTGGCAGCAGGTTTTGGGCTTGGGTAACTTTTCGTACAACCATCTGAATGTTCTGAAAGTTTCAAGAAAATCGGAGGCGGCAAGTTAAGGTACTCCCCTGGAAGTTAAGGCTAACTTTAAGGTTTAGGCTAAAACTAATTTTAGGTTAACATAAAGCGGTTGTACTTTGCCGTGTTCCTCGTTGCGTGCGGCCCGTGAATCAGCCTTAACTAGTTTAATTCTAAGCTTCAGGTTTAGGCTGTCCTTTAGGTTTAGGCTAACCCTTAGGTTCATGGGCTAAAATTAGTTTAAGGTTAACCAACGCGTTTGTATTTTGTTCCTCGCTGCGTCTGGCTCTGTGAATCAGCCTAACTAGTTTAATTCCAAGCTTCAGGTTTAAGCTAACCTCTAAATTATGCTAACCTTTAGGTTTATGCTAATCTTTAGGTTTATAGGCTAAAACTAGTTATAGGTTAACCAACACGGTTGTGTTTTGTTCCTCGCTGCGTCCGTGTGTGATGAAAGGTGGTACAGAACGCAATCCTTAAAGTTTAGTGTCTAATAAAGGAAGGAGGCGAGTCTGGTTTCTTGGCGAAAAATGCGCGTGCGTGTGATTGGGCGGATTGATGGAGGTTTTAAGGGAAGGCGGCCAAAGCAAAGGGTGGGTCACTTGGGCGGCGGGCGCGGGGCGCAGGGCGCGGCGTGCCTTCTGGAGATGACATCGGCGCGCCGGACGCGGCAATCCTTGCCCTAGCTGACACTGACGCTCCTTCATTAATTAAGAGAGGCCGTCTGGCAGGAGCAGCGCGCCGCTTAGGGACCGCCCCCGCCCCCACCCCCACCCCCAACGGGACGGAATGCATGCGTTATCGCGCCTTGAGGCGCGACGGTGGCGCCTCGCTGCCTTCCTCACCGCGCCGGGAAAGTAAGCAGTTTGTGCTAATGGCTGTATGCTAGTGTCTTATCGGGAAAGCGATTAGGCCGCAGTTTCCGCAGGGACCAAGGTGCTCTGGTCAGTCCTTCTTATCGGGATTTTCGCTTCAATTAGCGGATGCGTCCAACTGGCGGATCCGTTCGAAAGATTCATCGGAAAGAATTAGCGGATGCCCAGTTTGACCTGCTCTTGCTACTCTATGGGAGGAGACCCGCGCAGACTGCGTATAACTTTAACCCATGACAGCCCAAAGTATTTGGAGTGAAATGTAGCTGAAGAGAAATTGGGAGTATTTTTTCCATTAAAAACGAAATTTTAAGCTTTGGAAAATGCCTAAATTAATAAATTTTAGGTTTCCAGAGGGGTGATATTTTTTTAAACTGTGACAGTACTGAACTAAAAAGACCCTCCAAAATATTTTTTTCTGTTTCCGAACGGCATCGCTGGGCGATAGTGGGTTAAATCGATATTGCTCACAAGTCAGTTTTCTGAAAAAAAAGCTTTTTTAAACAAAATTTTAAGTTTATAAAAAAACTTTTATTTAATCAAATTTTAAAGTAAAAAAAACTGCTTTATTTAACATTTTTTTAATGCGGTTTGTTTTAGTGTCAATGCAGTATCTTAAAACATCGGTTAACCTAAAATGATGACCTTTCCCGCGCAAATAAGTTTTTTCGCGGGCGAAATGTTTGCAGAGCGTGTCGGTGGCCGTTTTCCGCTGCCTGTTAACCTGCAAATTTCCTTGACGAATGTCACTTGAGCTTATCCCGCGAATCAGGTGCCGCTAGGGGAGCGGCCACCGCAAAAAAATCACAATCAATCCTGGCGTTTATCCTGAAAGACACAACTTTGTCTTGACCAGTCAGCCCATTTTTCGCCGCCATTTTTTCGGCCAATTGAATGGCGTCTTGCATAAGTGTTGCGGCCCTAATGAGACGGCCTAAACCGCTCCCCGGGGCTTTTCCCAGCCCCGCAAACAAACAAGCAATTCTGTTTCGGATCTTTTTTTTTATTCCCGCGCCGCGAAAAAAGTCTGAAGGATTGTCGCTTCTGGTCAATAGGGTAACCGGAAGTTTGGCTTCTTCTCCCCTACCTGTTTAGCTCCAAGTCTTCCCCTTCGGTTAACAAGCCCCGAGGGATTAGCGGCGCCAGCGCTGTCCGCACTCGAAACACACACTCACGGATAACGTCCACTTTGCCTCACTTTGTTTTCCTTTGTCTTTTTTCCCCCTCGCTTGTTCTCATCAACTAGCTACAATATAACCTCAAAAAATCGGCCTTTGCACGTTTCCCACCATATTTGTTCTCAGGTGTTACTCCAAATTTTTAATCCTGTTTCCAACCTATCCTGTTCAACTCTCCGTCCCCTTAGCAGAACGCAGCGGGTCACAAGACACGTAACCTAAAACCTAACTTGACCAAACCTAACCTAACTTTTGTACCTAACTTAACTTAATCTTTTTTCGCTAAGTCTGATGCCGCTTTCTTCTCGGTGGCCGACACTGCCGTCATGAATCAAGCCCTAATAGGCTTGAATACGGAGCTGAGTGGTATTTGGGCCGGGAACTTACGACTAGTTTCGCCTTGGCGGTTATTTCAGTAATCTCGTAAATGTAAGGCAACACACGAATCATAAAATGTAAGCTCTAAAATTTAGAGTCGAAAGTCAAACACAATTCTCGATTTATCTTATTCCATGAAATCATACAACGCAAGTTGATTTACGCCAATGAGTGGCTAACCTGTCAAAGACGAAATTTAAGGTTGGCACCCGTGTAAACAAACTGACAAGAGGGTTTTTGTTGCAGGCATCTGCGAGCAGTGCGCTGAGCGCCACCGAGCAGAGCGGATCCGCGCCGACATGGAGGCGCGGAGTCACTTCGACCGCGCCAAGATTTGGGTCCGGAGGATAGAGAACCCCGCGAGAAATGCCGCGTCGGGGCGCCCGTCCAGCCCCTCGACCTCGAGTGCCGCCGGCGGCGCGAGTGCCGCCAGTGCCGCGCTGCTGCCGGCCAGCGATCCCTCGGACCCCGAGTTTATGCCGCATGTAAGATTTTTATCGGGGTTTCTCCGGTAGCGGGTGTTGGACTGATTTATGAAAAGACGGGAATCGACACCTGCTTATTAGTCGGTCGCTGAACCGGATTTGGGTAGCGAGCGCCGCGCTAACTGGGCTGGCGTGGTGAGCCCTTTAAGTACCGGCCTCATGATCCTTTCAGTAAAGTCGACTCCGATTTACGGATTAAAAAGGATTCATCAACTAATTGTAGCTCTGTCGACAAATATATCAGCGATTTATGTGAGTTTCTCAAAGCTTTGGATTCGATGTATTTCATTATTTTTAGACTAAATTTTATAACCGTTAGCCTGAACAATAATTTCATAGTTGACTATAAAATCAATTAAAATCCAAACTAAAGCTGACTTTAAACAAAATAAAGAAAAATAATTTAAATAAAATCAATTAAAATCAAAAGTAAAATTCAGACTTTATTGACTTTTTTTTCTAAAATTAAACCCATTTTTCCTTGTAACAATTTTTCTGTGTGTACTGGAATTATGAATATCGGTATTTCGTGAAATGTAGTGCTGTTGAAGTATTGTCATTAACAATTATTTTAAAATGCTCTCTTAAAATTCTACAGCGTTCTCTATGATTTACCGGATTTGTCCGTGTATGAGCCGCACCTAGGTTTTCAAAGGGCAAGGTTTGAACCAAGTCCCATAGGACACGTCTAAAATCCGTGTACAAACCCCACCCGGTACAAAAGTTAACAAAAGTGCGGCGTACACACGGCAAAATATAAAAGATTTTCTCAGATGTCATTAATAGGTGAATAAATTTCGTGTAATGCGGGTCTCTTAAACCGCCGTGCAATTACGTTAACAAAGGAATTCCTAGACAAGACCGTAATTGTTTTTTTTTTCCTTCTTTTTTTAGGGAGTTGCAACTGTTTCCACGACTGCCGGTTCAGGCGTGAGCGGCGGCAGCGCTTCGACGGCGTCCGGGACTTCGTCGGCGACCTCGGCGCCGGGGACGACGGCGACGACGGCGACGACGGCGACGGCTGCCATGGGCGCGCCGGGGCTCGTCGACGCCCACGACAGCCCGGACATCCGGAGGAGCGCCAGGTCACGCAGACCCAGAAGCGACAAGGAAATCATTGTTAGTTCCGACCTGACCCTTAAAGATCTCAAAATCATGGTAAGAACATAAACATACCGATTTCCGAGTATTTTAAGAGTGTAGTAACAAGTCGTTTGTGTTTCAGATTTTTAAACAGTTCCAAGTGGCGCCGATTGACCAGCACCTGACGTTGAACGGCCGAGACCTCGACCTGGACGACCCCAAAGCAACCCTCGCCGACCTCAACGTCTACCCCGAGGCCCTGCTGCTCCTCAGGGTACGTGCATCTGGCCAGCAACGCGCCCTTAAAATTAAACACTCGGAGAAACGTGCATTTTTCAAGAGCTCCTCTCCCGGCCCGTTCCCTCGTGCCGGTCGCCCGCAAAAACATTCGATTCCTTTGGTCAGCGATAAGGGTTGCATACAAACTAATGGAGTCCGGACCCTCTTCCCAGGTCCTCCCCTCTCCACCAAGCGCTCCCCCTGTGGCGGGCTCCTTTGCCCTCTGTACTCTCATGTAGCGAGCCGATTAACGCTTTTTATAAAATTGCGCTCGTGAGCTCCCTCGACTCTGCTGTCCTCCGATGCTGTCGTCCTCCCCTTGGAATCTGGCCCACTTTTCCGGAGAAGACACTCACAAGTGTGACGAACATGACTTCTCGAAGGGTTCGCCTTGCTTTTCGAATCTTTTTAGCGCTATTTGAAGATTACGAGTCTTTTGGTGTTTTAGCTGCTTCGATCCGTTCTTTAGGCAACTGGAGTTTGATGCCTCGAGTGCTTTATAACGTCTTCAGTTTCTTAAGTGTGTTTGGGTACGGATACTGTTATGCTTTTTGGGTACTTTTAAACTTCAGGAGGTGCTTTTAAGCGCCCTCAGGTTCTTTTCGTTAAGAGTGTGAAGGTGCTTCAGGGTGTCATTGAATACGATGTTATATCTCGTATTGAGTATCTAGTTCACTTGAATATCATATCTCCCTTGAATATCTCATACTTTACGGTATTCTTAAGGTGATTTTCGGTGTCATTGACTTTGAGTATATACCTCCTGTTTATTATCTCGTTCCCTTGAATATCTCGTACTTATTTTGAACAACTCCATGGTATTATGTATTGCGTTACTTCATATTTTTCGTTTTTTGAGTACAGTCTATCAAAAATATATTTTATTTCAGATATCCCGTGTATATACCATTCTTATTCGCGTTGCCGTAACCTGGAAACCCCATTTAGAAACCTCAAATGTTTCTAAACAGGAATCTACTCAATAGAACAAAAATTCAAGACATTAAACTAACAGTAATCTTTTGTCGAAGCTCTGGAATTATCTCTCGTAGACGCGTACTTACAAGTCGATCGTCGAGAATGCCTCTCGAGCATTGTGTTCCAGAAAAAAAAGACGTTTTGATGCATCCCACACACTTGTCAACACCTCAACTAAAACGAAAATCGGTAAATAAAGCGATCGTCTCGGAATATATCATTGTGGTGGGCCTGCCTTTGTAGAGCTGCCCTTTGCGCAGCGATCGCTTGAAGGGTCCCGTGATGTTCCGGTCCCAGTCTATGTAGATTCGGGAAACCGCGCGCGGCCGGCGTCGGCGCTGGCGCGGTGCCCGACCGCCGCCGCCGCGCCGCGGGGGGCCCCGCCGAACGCCCCCCCCCCACGGGCCTCCCGCTAGGGCGGGTCCTCAATGGACCGTGGGCCCGGTGTACTTTGATGTTACATTAACGCAGATGTACTATGTACTTGCTGTTCGGGGTACGGCTGAGGGAAGTCCTCCTTGAATTTATCGGTAAATTTAGTTGCAGGGTTGACTTTAATTTCGTTCGATTTGTTTACGCAGTTCGTTGCAAGTAGTTTTCTACCCACATCAATTTTTCATTCGGCAATAAAACCCTATGCTTATTTTACTCAGATTTCGAACTTAGGGTTTTATAACGCTGGATTTTTTTTCCAATATGACTTAGTACAAGATCCCAAGAAACCCTCATAAATGTGCTCTTATTAAAAAAATGAAAAAAAAAACCTTTTTAAGTTTTTTTCCTCAGCTCGCATCGCTTATGATTTGATTAAGGGTAAATGTTTGTTCGCTTTTTTTAGTTGTAGATCTCTATACAGAGGCTCTTACAAAAGAGAAGAAAAAACTAGAAGCCTTTTTGCGTGCTGACTTTGTGCTATTAATGTTGTTTCATATAAGTCTAGGGTTTTGGGAAAACAAAAAATTTCTCGTGAAAACAGAACGAAAAATGTATGACCCAGATGTTGTTTCGAACGTTTTCGAGAAGAATCGATGATAATATCAAGAAAATACAACGGGAACTTCGGTGGGAGACATCCAATCATGCGCTAATAGATTTATACTAGCCTATATTGCTTCACTCTGAGAAAAACTTAGTATTTTTTTGCAGGAATTTCTTGACTTAATTAACCCAAGTGTTTATAGTAAGCAAACATTTACTCAACAACCATCATATCTTTTTAACTAATTAAAATAAGAACGACCTCAGCTTTATCTAAATCAAGAATAAAAGCGTTTTTTTAAGTAGCTATTTTTTTAAAAGTGCCTTTTTTGAGGATACACATCTAAAAAGAAACTTGTAGTTTATAGAATACTTAATTGTGTTTCAGGCGGATGAACCTACGACAGAAGAATTCATCAAGAGTTCAAAACCAGAGGAAGGCTTCAAAGGTGAGTTAAGGAAGGGAAATTTCAGGTGGCACGCTCCTCCGAAGATTGGGGGGGGGGGGTTCGCGGAGCTTCTTACAGGGTAATCCTTTTAATAGCGCTGTCTGCACGCTTGTTTGTCCGACCTTCTTACCTGTTAGATGGCGCTGCGATCGCTTGCATCGCCCGCCTTGCTTGTTCCGGATTATCGCCTCTCCCTTGGCCATCGCGGCCTAACCCTTCCGCCAACATCGCAGAGGCTTATGTTCACTGCTCCTCGATACACGAAACATTCAACGAGTATATCGGATGAATATTGTTGGAGTGTATCTTGGAAGTTTCAGTTTTCAATGAGCGTGGTCTTGACGATGTAATCGCACCCAATTTGACCCCAATCCACCCGCTGAGTCGCTCATGAATCATGGCATGCGTGCGTGAGGGAAGGGGTCGAAAAGTCACATGACGGCAGCGGCAGTTCGCTTATAATTACGAAAAGTTGATGACAAATGCGGAGGGATCTTAAATTTAAGACTCTGCGTTGATATAATTCATGGCTCATAATTATTACTTCGTAACACAAAAATTTCTTCTTTGCCCTCTCGTTAAAAAGACAAAGCGCGGAGCCTGATCCAGACTAACCGAGTATCTGTATTTAAGAATAAAAAAGCTGAACTGGCTCAAATCCAAAAAATGCCTAAAATGTATTTAAATGTAACGTTATAGATTAAGCCTATCTTCAAATATTTTTAAACTCGGATTTTGAAACGAATTCGATCTCATCTCGAGCAAAGCTAGGGCCTTGCTGAAAATACCCGAAGCAAGTAGAGGTTTTTGTCGAAGGAAAAATATTTGCATGCCGATTGAAATGAATTGCGTCTAGAATTTATGAGATAGCGTTTCGAAACTGAGCCAATTTAAGCTCGTGCTTTTCTTCCATTAAGCAAGACCAAGTTGGTGTTTCAAGAGTGTATCATCAGCAATGTGATGATAAGGTAGAGTCGCGCCTTTACGGATGTATCGCTGTTCTTAAAAGTTATATTGGGTAGATATTACGTCGAAAAGAACTACAAAATAGTCTCCCATTTTTTTTCTTCGGTGCTATATCGGAAAAAATAATATAACGGTCCAGTTTTTTTTGGGGGGGTATCGCTGGTTAAAATTAAATTTAAGAAAATGTGTAGAAATCGTGTTAAAATTTTTGTGATTGTTTCAGGGACGGGTCTTCTCGGACGGTAGTCTACGGACAGGGTCACCTAAGAAAATTTGATATAAATTTACACATTGCTTGTATATTTATAATTGTATTTATGATGAAAGCCCAGCCAAAAGTCAAAAGGCTGTTAGACTGATTCGACGCGGTTGTGCCTTAAACTGAATCTTTTTTAATCGTTTCGGGTTCATTTCTTTTTTTAAGTACTTTACTGCGTTACCTGCGCTGCGTTACTAACTCTTCGAGTGTACTAGTTTCCCGGCTTAGCGTTTTTATGAGTATTATCCGACCGTGTTACCTTGTTTACTAATATTGTAAACGACTTTGTTTCGTTCGTTTCGTTGTTCAGTAACCATCACCTTTGTTACAAACGTTTTGTATCAAAATAAACAGTTCCATTTCGTTCATCTCTTACTTCCGCCGATTTTTTTCATCTCAGCCCTTGAAAACTGTAGTTTTGCTACGGAAAGTTAAGTGAAATTAGTTATCTAGAAAACTAAAATGTTTGCGATTCGTGCCCAGAAATTACCGAAAATGACCTTTTTGTTTTACATGATTTATTTAAGGATTTAGTCGCTTGCCTATGTTAATAAAAGGGAGCCTTGTACGGAAACCAACATAATACGTTTTAGGACAGTTCTATTCACACGCCTATGCAAATATAAGGGAGATTTGAACGCATGGAAACGAACCCAATGCATTTTCAATGGGAGTAGACTTTAATGCACGGAAAACAACGTAATACATTTTCAATGGGGCAGCGTGTGAATAGTCAATTCCTATTTTAAAACTGATTTTAGTTTTTGCATCCGGTAAAGTTGAGAGCTTTGAAAAAGTGCGCTAAACAAGTTAAAACATAAGTTAAGTGAGCTAGTGCTTCCTCTCGAGTGGCGAGAGAAGCTCATTCAGATTAGGCAAAGAAGTGAAAAATCAGTCTTGTCAATGAGCTTAAGATCTTAATTGGAAAAAAGGTCGAGTAAGCTATGCGAATACTCACAATAAGTTCTCGTGCAAAATAGCTTTCAAAAGCTGTTTCAAAGATAGCGCTGGTTTTAAGATACCGATTTCTATGCTTTTTTAGAGAAATTTTTTTTCATAAGGAACGATAACCGCAAAACTGGAACAAAAATAGTTTCAACGTGTTTTAAGTTTCTACTTTCTACGTTAACCCATGACAGCCCAAAGTATTTGGAGTAAAAATTTAGCTGAAGACAAATGAAAAGGATTTTTTCCATTGAAATGCGCAATTTTAAGCTTTGGAAAATGCCTAAATTATTGAATTTCTGGTTTCCAGAGGGGTGATATTTTTTTGAATTATGACAATCCTGAACTAAAAAGATCCTCTTAAATATTATTTTCTGTTTCCGAACGGCATCGCTGGGCGGTACCAGGTTAATAATCGGAGCTTTCGCCTTAAGCCTAACATTTTAAATTCTCTATCCAAACTGCGGAGACCTACTTGGACCTCTGGATCGTTTTGTGCCTTTCGCTGAAAACATTTTCTGTCGTGATTCGCCTTCTGACATTATTGTCGGAAATAAAAGTGGCACCTCAACAACTCCCCTTCGTTTCTGGCGATGAATCCCCCCTCCATCTTTTCACGGTCCATTTAGTTCGCCTTCCACCGTCTTGTAATCTCCCCGTGATGATCGCGCTGTTGTGAGCTTTCGGACGCACCTCGTACACGCCAAGTCTCCATCACTTTAATTCAATTATGTGCTCAATTATTCCGACACTCATTAAGCCCCATTAATCTGTCTTTGTAAAACGCTTCGGATAAATTTTGTGTCCACAAACCTTGATGATCTAATCTGTGGGATCTCGAATGTTGTCTCATCGTTATAAACATCATTTTATTAGAAAGAAATTTCAAAGCTTTAATCTATTTTTTACCAGAAACTCAAAATGTGAAATGACATTTTTAGGCTACGCTCATTTTTATGATGATGATTTTTTTTACTATCCCATTTTTTAACTCCAAAATGAGACCAACCTTCACAGTAAAAACAAAATACTCTTTTCAGTGAGTTCTATACCTGTTTTGGGTGTGAAACTAAAACGGGGATACGTATTTTGGTTATTTTTCACGGTAGACGTATGTTCAGCCACATCAATCGAAAGCTTTCACCGAAACTTTTTGAATGATGTGGCTGAACACAGGTCTATCTCAAAAAATAACTAAAATTCCCATTAATCCCGTTTTAGTTTCACACCCAAAACAGGTATAGCATTTCCTAAAACAGTTGTTTTTACTATTAAAACTTTTAAACCAAGTAAACATACTGCGTGAAAAAAAAATCTTGTTTATGATGTAGCTGAAGTGGGCCACCTGCCGAAACCAGAGGCACCTGCATTTGAATGCTAAGATCTGTGATAGCGCTTATCCGTATCTGGGTTACCCTCAACGTCCTCCGGCAAATGGCTTCTACTTATGTCATTGGAGATTTCCGACTCGAACAAGTAGCAATCAAATCTGATCGAGATAAACGCCGGCGATCACCAAACCCTGTCATTTGAAGTTAACGTTGGGCGAGGGCTGGCCGACGGCCCTCGCTCGGCCGACGGCCGGCCTCGGCGAGGGGGACCGAGGGCATGTCTTCAGCCGCCGATTTCTAACTCATTAATAATTCTTCAAGGCGAGGCGAGAAGTTTGGTGTCACGAGAGCCTTTTCTTCAACTCCTAAACGTGTGTCTCTGTCTACACTGAAAAGTGAGGCTGGATTTTCCCTCCTCTTGTAACTTAAGTGTATCACCTTCGGTCGCCAAGCCGAACGGTAGCGGATCGGTAGCGGAGCGGTCGCGGATTGATAGCGGATCTGTTGTGGGGTGGTAACGGATCGGTAGCGGATTGGTAGAGGATCGGTAGCGGATCGGTAGAGGAGCAGTAGCGGAACGGTCTCAAAGCGATGCATATTGCAAGTTACCACTCAAATTTGCTGTGTTGCGAAGGAAAAGCTGCTTTCTACGGAAAGAAATTTCTGTAAATACTGTGAAACATCCCTTTGACCAAACGTGCCGTATTGGCATCCAAAATGTATGTAGCTCTCAGACCAGAGCGTCTTCTGCTTCCGGTAGTTTGTACCAATGTTTGCAAACTGTTTCAAGTGTTATAGTTAATCTTCAAAAGCCGTGGTTCTGAACTGCGCATGGCGGTTAAGGCTTGTACATAGAATAAGGTCTCAGCCGTTCTTAAACTTCTGATGGTTAAGAAAATTTCACAGATTTTTAAAGCCTAAATCGTCTTATTATCGCTTGACTTTGTTAAGCTGTACCTGCGGAAAAAAGGAAATTATAGCTAGACTCGTAATTATCCTGCTCACAAAAATTGAAAGAAAAATAAACCCAAATGCCTATACATCAACGAATATTTAACGTTAACGAAAAAATGGTTTCAGTACGGTAGCTGATTTTTTAATTTCATAAAACAAAAAATCTATTTTACCAGCAGACGGCAAAAAAAGTAGAGGTCCATCAAATACATCCCCGTCAACGCTTGAAATCAATACTTGTGTAATGAAATACTCGTTTTTAAATCAGATGACTCGATACTACCTGAGGTACCGAACGGTTGAGTAGCACCTCTGCCTCTCGTTTCACCTCCCCATGACTCATCCATGTTTAAAAAAGTGCCTTAAAATCGCCTGAGGTGTGAGATCTTGCAGATGAATTGGCTTGGAAGCAATGTTTGCTGAGCCGATTGGAGTTAGATTGGCAGCTCTTTCCATAGCCTTCTGGATTCCAGTCCATGACTGGCTCGAATTGGAGTGATTAATTGTAAGCCACCACCACTTCCACATAACCAATATACCCTCGTTTGCCTTTGTCCTCCAAATTCTCCAAGTTTTCATAACGCCATAGTTGAGTCTTTCCCTGAAATTAATTGTCATTTTAAGTTCATTAAGAAGCTGTCACGGATGCGGTCGCTAAGTCAAGACAGTTTCACATGTGCTGCTGGCGCTGCTCATGCCGACGTCGAGTTGAAGTGCCCCGCGTGGAAATTGACCCAAGTTTTGCAATAACTAACTTCGCGTACAGTATTTGGAAACGGGGCTCCGTTATTTCAAGCCGTTGACGATATTTGAAATACATATTTCAGACATTTAGTGCGACTAATGCATGGTAACAGGTTGTAGACCCAGACGAGTTCTTATGCTAACAATAAGTTAGTTTTCGTTAGTTCGATCTTTGAAAGTAACATTCGGGAGTTCTGACATCATTCCCTAGACTTATGTTATTCAAGTTTCTGCGCTCTTTAGCATACATCGTGTGTATGCCGGTCAAATCGCGTCGTGTTATTTGACGATATTTTTCAACTGGCTAATCGCACGATCATTTATAGCTCCTGATTCTCGAGTGTGTTGCGTAGCGTTCTTATTAAAAAGGGCATAATATCTTCCACGCAATTAGTCGCGTGATGCCAGCACGCGTGGAATGATAGAGTAGAGGGCCGACGGGTGAGATTTTTCAAATCTGCCTTTACAAGAGCGCAAATGAGGCTCTTGCCACTGCAAATTGGAGGCGGCGAGAAACAAATGGCGACTAGAACTGTCTTCTTCCGCCGGAAAAAAGGCAGAGCTCCCAGCAGCCCGCGGGGGGCCGCTACATCCCAACCCCAACCCCCTCCCCCACCCCTCCGAATGACGGTCATATCCTACGTCACAAGACGTTGCTTGTATTCGTCGTGGACAACAGCGCTCCGAAACTACCACGCAAATCGAATTGGCTCTCGGGAACGGCGAAGTTTCCGGCGCGGCGGGCCGCGTTCGCGAGATAAATAATAACCTAGTGCGGAGGCGGCGGCGGCGGCGGTGGAGGACCGACGCCGCAAAAACGACGGTTGCCCCCCCGGGCCCCCCCCCGCCCCCCCCCCCCCCCCCCCCCCCCCCCCCCCCCAAGCCCCCCCACAAAAAGGGCGTATAGACGCCCCCCCGCC
>Ga0058701_10001599_pt1 | contig 16328 bp, 16 predicted proteins | sample AgamicOrMae_FD_97039 | JGI IMG/M metagenome (GOLD analysis project Ga0058701, IMG submission 97039) | Agave microbial communities from Guanajuato, Mexico - Or.Ma.e | ecosystem: Host-associated > Plants > Phyllosphere > Phylloplane/Leaf | place: Guanajuato, Mexico | collected 2012-06-04
ATTTCTCAGTATCATTGTAAATGAACAGAGGGTATAGAACAAACACATTTCTTTTAAAAAAATACTTTGTTATTTTATTTATTCAGAGGAACATTTTGAGGCATGGGCTAGGTAAAATCGTAAAAAGGATTAATACGCGACGAGCCCGTAAAATAATTCATGTCATGATTGCTCATGGTAAGAGAGCTCTTGATAGATTCACAGTTCATTATGCGTTACAAGATCATTGTCATCACAACACTCGTGTCTTTGCTTGCTTATCATGACACACAAAGACAGGGAAGCATTAGTTATCAAAGCTCAATAAAAGCTACTAACCGCTGATTTGAAAAAAATACTCAGCTTGGATGAAAACACAGAATCGCTTATAAAAACTAGGAACAGTGAAGTGGTGATTATGCGATTCGTAAATTGATTCCGAATAAAAAACAGCAGCACTGCCCCGGCGATGTTTCACAAACAGGTCTACATCTTTGCTCTATCCACATATTTCTCCAAACATTTTAAATCTGTATCCGGAAGACATTATCACAGCTGCAGCTATAGCACAGTTACCTGAATTGGAAATCCGCATTAATAAGAATATATATATATATATGTATATATAAAAAAAAAAAACAACACTGGTGCATTGATAAACCAACACGATCTCGTGGGTAGCCCAAATTGAGATTACAATTCACTGGCCGATAAAGGAAGCATTAGAGAGAGATTCTTTACATTCACCGGTTCTCCAGGTCAAAATTCTGCAGGAAACCACAAATACTTGCAAGATACATCAGACCAAAGAGTAGAGCCCCTGACAAGTCCAGCATAGGCAATACGTGTGACATATAGATGTACTCTGATTGCCTCCGTCCTGATTGACAGGGGCTCTGTAACAAAGGTTACAAAAACGGATTTCCCTTTTTTTTTCCATTCTTTTACAAACTGAACAGAAACTATCTATTTCTAAAAACAGGATGAATCCTCACCGTCCGAGAAAAGTCGCCCTATTTTACAAAAACTCACGGGACAAATGCTGAGGTTTGGTGCCCGATTATTCTTACAGGCTAAACACCTTTGGCTACGTTCGGAAACAGTCTCCGCAATGTTCAAGTTTCTGTCTGACACATTGAGCTGTTGTGAGAGGGAAAGAGAGAATCAACAGAGGACTGTTTTTCAACACGGCCCTGATTGCAGCTGGACAAGCGACTTTCGACTCAAACCGAATACATGTATTGAGCTTCTTGAGTCCAAAGCGAATTAATTTATCTATGACGGTTTTTTACGAGCGGCGGCCGTTGAGGTTAAAATTCCAACAACACTGAGTTTGTCAAATAATAATGTGTTAGATTCGAGTTCAAATAATCCTCATCTGAAATATTTTCAACTTCTTTGGGAATTACTGAATTGGAGTTGCCTGCTCAGTCAAACAGAGGAACTATATACTTATCAATGAAAGTCTGGTTCAAATGCCAGTCAAAGTGTGTCATGTTGGGAAAAGTTAGTAGTTTGAGGGCCCCTCTTTTATCAAGAGTCTTAAGACCAATTCTATCATTTTCATACAGAGGCTGGTCATGAAGCTCCACAACATCTCCAGAATCATTAAAATATCCAAATTGACTGAAAAAAAAAGAAAACAAAAATTACAATGATTAGATCAAATGCATCTCAAACAAAGATTTGTTCCTCTCTTTTTAAAATGTTGAATTAATGTCTTACTGAAAGATTTTGATTTACCTTGATTGCCAAGGTGTAATCACACCATCCTGCGGTCCTCCAATCAATATAATTTTCTTCAGTTTTGTTAGACCCATCTTAAAGTTTCTGCTATCCTTAGAGAGCAGTTCATTATTGACATAAGGTAGGAAATCACTGTAATTAAAATACAGCATTTCATGGTAAGGGTCCTTCCAGTAATTTCCCACTGAAGTATACTGCCCAGCAGAAGAGTAAAATAGTTCATATGCTGTCTCACAGGCCAAATTTGGGAAGAAGAGATGTAAAAATTTTGCTGTAAAACAGAATGGATTAAGTAAATTGAGGAAAAATGTGTAATTAGATAATAGGCATTTGGCTCACGGGACTTACTTCCATACTGCCCTCCTTGAGGAGAACTTAAGGACACAAAGGTGTTAACATTATGATCATGGAACTTTTCTAAAATTGCTCTTGAAATTAATCCACCTTGAGAATATCCTGAAAAACAAATGCTGGATAAATATGACAACTCTTTGCTGCATATATTTGAACAAGGGAATATAAAATACCTAGTACATGGATGCCTTCAGGATGCAAAGACCCAATTGCTTGGATGTCAGCTCCAAGTGCCATAACTTGTCGCCACATTGGCTCTAAACTTGACCATCCTGAAAATCGGTCAGTGATGTAAACTCTAGTCCCTGGATGCAACTGGAGAAGCAGGGAGGGAGACATTAATGTTTGCACCACTGGCACAAACATAGTAAGTAGTAACCGTTACCTAACATCAGAAACTGAAGTCCCAACATGTGTATTCTTAGTCAAACTGATAATGGTTATTGTTGAATAAAGTAAATGCTGATGCTGTAATCACTTACAGTTGCAATTCTCTGAGCTATAAGAAGCATAGATGATTTCCCTGTAATGACACCATGAACTAGTACTACCGGCTTGTAAGCAAACACAGACTGCAAGCAAGCACAAATGACGGTCGCTAGAATTTGTACTAAACGCCACATTTTCAAAATTACTTAGATTTCCGTCTCTTGAAAACTTGAAATATTCATACGTCATGACCACAGCGACCTTCGGTGTTTGTCTGGCGTTTGTTTATGTTTTGGACAAGTACGGAGTACGGTATGAGAAAATATATTACACCAACACCACGTCGACTTCGCTCTTTTACCTTAATGAGAGGAAACGTTTAAGTCAATGCTAATTATTTGTTTCTATGGCAAGATAATGGCGGAAAAGTGAAGAGAAAGCTTTTTTTTTTTATTTTTTATTTTTTTTAAAGCAAAGTTGAAAGCAGGTTGAAAGGTTGCTCCTTCCGTATGATAAGTTTTTCATACCTTCTCAGACGCGCTCGTGTTCCAACCTTTTCAAAAGGCGTTCAAAAGTTCAAGTTCATAAGTCCGACGATCAGCTGTTTTCCATAACCACGTTAAACTTTTTAGCCGGTGTATTTGTTTCTGTTGGTTCTTTATTACTTTGTTTTACGTATATAAAGTACTTATAGCGTGTTTTATATTTATGCAGTCATCACTTCGTGTGAAACTTTGGTTAGGAAACAGCGATAAATATTCTACAAAAAAATGTTCCGATCGCGTTTACGTTTCCTTCGACGGCTTCCTATTGTCGGGTATTTTGTCAGGATATTTACAAGAAAGTTGATTAACTGTCAAACCAAAGCGAGATATGCCATTGAAGGCCTAAAAGATGTATCATTTAGGGGAAGTCTTATGGGCCTGGTCACTGTCATGATAGTTTGGGTAGCTATATTTTTGTACATTGCTTTTTACTATGCCTACATGCCATCTATTTCCCACAGCCGTCCTATTCATGTGGAATTCAAGTGAGTTCCCTTTTAAAATATTTTTCAATGCAGCTGCAGGTATGCATGGATTCTCTAATCATTTGAATAACAGCTCTTGTGCAGGAAGTGAAGTTTGCAGCTACCCCACAGCAATTGTGAAGTTGACCCGTAGACAACAGCTCCTCATGGTGGGCCAGACTTACAAGATAGTTATTCACCTAGAAATGCCGGAGTCGCCAGCAAACAGAGAGCTTGGTGTGTATGTGCTGAGAGAAATCAATATTCCAATATCTTCTCTATTCTTAAACGAGGGTTTCAACTTTGGTTTCAGGAATGTTTATGGTTTGTGCAAAGCTGAGAAATTATGAAAAATGCTCATTGCATCACAAGGAGTGTGAATGTAGCAAATCGTGTAGGGCAACAATGCTGCATTATCGAAGCCCCCTGTTGCAAGCTTTGATAACGCTAGCACTGAGCCCTTTCATGATATTTGGCAACACTGAAGAAAAACAAACAATTGTTGTTGAGCTGTATTCAGAATTTGAAGATGATCAGGTAATCTTCTGATTAAGAAAAAAAAAAAAATATCAGTTGAACTTTATGTCAATTTTATTTTTTTTCTTTCAGAATTGTCCTGTCACCGATATAGAAGTTCAAATCTTATCAAGACGAGTTGAGCTATATTCTGCAAAATTAGGCATCCATGCTCATCTAACAGGACTGAGATATTTAATGTACTACTGGCCAATTACCTCTGCCTTTGTGGGGGTTTGCTGCAATCTTTTCTTCATCTTCTTCATTGTTTCCCTATCTTGGTGGCGTCTCAGCCAGTCAGAAAACTTCAAGGGTAAGCCATAATCCTTAAGATCAAGCTACCTTTTTTTTTTTTAAATATCAGAAATAATGACTTTTGCTTTTTAAACAGATCAATACCATTTCTCTGTCACATCATACAGAGAAAAGAAGAGTGATTATAAAGATGCAATATTAGGTAAGTATAGTAGAATGAAGCAAGCAAGCTTTAATTGCGTTTCTTTAATTTGGATTTCCATTTACAGATGAAGATTTTGAAGATTCTGTGTCAGTTTCTGAGTCTGCAACCCCAGCTGGAACTCCTAAACTTAAGAGGCGTACCAAAGCATCGATTTCAGTTTTTCCTGATCCAGTAGATGGTGACTCTGAAAAGGATAGGATGGAGTTTGATGTAACTGAAGATACAGATAAGGAACATACTGATACTTGAAACAAGTAGTTCCTATCTGGCTATTCAACTTAATATTTTCCAAGTCCTATGCTCTCTGTACCATGACTGTTCCCTAGTAAACTACAAGACTTGTAAGCTATGTTCACCATTCATTCCACTGTGGCTTTATGACTGTGCCTCATTGTTTTATGTACGGTACCTATGAAATGTACCATTATGTTTTTCTCTCATATTTTTTTTAAGATGATGGATGTTTGTTAGAATTATAGATTATTTTCATATAGAAATGTTTCATTTTTTCCCCCCTGAATTTTTAATTTACCCATGGACGTTTTTTCAAAAATGTCTGACCATCCTTTTATTTATTTATTTGGAGAAAAATATCCTATATTGCCCCAGAGTCGTTACGAGATTCTGAGGTAACGAACATCGTAAGAGTGGCTACGCGTTGAGAATTCAAATTTCCATTACCCCTTCAGGGTTTCCTGGCTAAAAATTCCTATTTGTCTGGCACTATTTATCGAGAATTTTCCCGATTGCCAATTTTTCTGACTCAGTTTTGTTAGTTTCGATGCGCAAAATGCCGATTTTTTTTCCAGAGTTGCGGTGAGGACAGAACTCTGAACGGAATCTATGGACACGGAACACAAACGGCAACCGCTTGATATTCCGACTTAAGTCAAAATTCGTTTTCCGAAGATTCCTAGGATTTCACAAAATCCATGACCTTTTTCCGATTTTCCCCGTACCGTATCGACTGCATTATCCCGATAACGTTTGCTGTTCAGAACCAATTGAAACTCAAACCATTTAACTCTTTAAACTTTACTCATGGGGAGTGGGACATATTTTTTTTTCTACTCACATTTTGGAGATTTAGAGCAAACCAACCCCTAAATTTTTAAAAGCGAAAATTCCGCGCGACTAAATGTAAGGTTCCATGTGCAAAGGTTCCATTTTGATTTTTTTTTTCTTATTCCACCCCCACCGACCATTGCAAATTTGCGTAATCGCCCCTTGTAAAACACCTTCAGTTCACGAGTGAGTCCTTTCGACAAGGTATTCACGGAGAAGAAGAAAAAAGTGAAAAGGGAAATACTAATTTATTTGTGTTAAGTTTACAATATCACTTGAGAACAAACAGAAAATATATTTAAGGGAATCCATCGTCATCTTCTTCAGCCATTTCCTTAGCAAGCTCTAAATCTTGCTGCTCCCGTTCTCTGCGCTCTTCCGCAGACTCCAGGTCCTTGCCGTAGGACTTGGGCGGGTACCTCATTGCTTTCACACTCTGGTTATGAAGATCCAAGCAGAAGGAGATACGTTGGTGGAAAGCTAGCTGCGGTTCTCTTGTGCAGTAAATATCCGAAGTCTCCTTGCTGCGCATGTATCCTTTTTCCGGGTCCAGAGTGGCTTCAATGACGCCATCGCGGATGGCCTTCGCCACAATGAACTCCGCCTCTTCAGCGGAATCCAGCCCCAACTTCTTGGCGATATCCGCAGGCGAGATTCGGGAGTACGACAGACCGATGCTTCGAATCGCTGTCTTGATGACGTTGTGTCTCAACCGAAGGATCAACGTGTAAGTGTGATCCGCTCGGAACTGAGAGCCAAAGTTTTCGAGTACCTCGCCGAACCGGTGCAGGTTGCCCATACGCACGGCCTGCGTCAGTTGGAAGTAGGGCGCTAAGGAGCGCCGAAGCGCTGCTTGACGGAATATCTGTCTCTCCGGAATATCCCCGAGAAGCAACTCAACAGTAACGGCCAGTTTCTGGGCGGTCTGTCTGAAGCCCACGGCGGAGTTCTGGGGAGCTTTCCTCATGGCTTGGACGAGGTGCTTGTGGGCGGCTGTGTACTCCAGGCGAGCTGCCTTGATGCGACCGAGGTAGTAGAGGAAACGGGCCCATTCGTTGTTGCTCGCGGTCTCCGGGAACACGGACTTTGACACTAGTTTGTCAGCCTGATCGTACAGGTTGTAGTGCAGGTAGTTCCGGAGGAGACAATTGATGAGGACGGCCTGGCCCTCGAAATCATTCCGGAGGGTTGCTGTCCTCAGGCGAGAATGGAAGAAGCCACGAACCTTGTCAAGCTGGTCCATCAGCTCGTAACTCCGCATGTGGTAGAAATAGCACTTGGCTGCAACGAGATCGATGGTCCTACGGTTCTGAGCGGTGATTTTGGTCATGAGGAGGTCAGAGCACCGCACGGCATCTTCGTACTTGGAGCTATCGATAAGTTTGACGAGCACTAAAAGATGGAGGTACGCATCCACTTCGGGAAGAAGAGGACTACTGGAGGTTTTGCCGCTTCGCATCCTCTGGCTGGCAGCGTTATCCGTTTCCATCAGCTCCTCGACGAACGAGAGCAAAACGTCTTTTTCCGTAGTTGAATGCGTGTAAAATCCGGTGATGATGCCCCGGAGAACGACAGGCGTCAGCTTTCGGCGAGTGTTTGGCAAGGAGCGAAGCACCCGCAGAATGAAGCGCGGCTCTTTGCTCTGCACGGCTTTCTCGATCTGACGAGCATGCTCCCTAATCTCTTGTATACTCAGAAGATCGGCGTCTTTTTTGGTGTCTATGGCATCCCCTTCGGCCAGCGGGCTGTCGGCGTTCTTCATTTCCACATCGGGACCGACGTCGGTGGAGGTCACCATGATTTTATCACTTTGGATTAGCTCAACTGCAACAAGAAAAACACAATGAGACACATTTTCGCCAAAATTACCCCTAGGGGCGTAACTCAACTATATACTAAAATCCACTCTAGCCGCACTTTAAAATTATTATTATTATTTACCGATCGATTTGCAGGCATGACCGGACTGAAATTTCGGATATTTTTTAGGACTAAAAATATTTATGGATAAATTACACTTGCGATCCTCATTTTTTTTTCCGGACACTACGAGAAATAAATGTTTCCAAGAACATATTTATTATCCTCGAAAAAACGCCTGCCATAGCAGTTAGTCGAAGTTATAAAAGATTACATATCACAACAAATCCTATGATGAGAGAATTTTTTTCCCTAGTAAAAAGCAATATAGGGCATGCAGATTTACATCCTTGAATAAAATTACAGTCTAAACAAAAAGAGAAAAAATTTAGGTGTGTTCCCAAACAAGCCTCTTGAAGTGAATTAAACACGAACTAATGATTTACATCTGTTTGATTAATACTTCTCCAAAAAAAACAGGTATATCGATAAAGAAAACGTACATATTTTATCATTGAAATAAATACGCGAGAGAAATAGGAAATTGTATCATCCCTTTGTTGACACACAGTGGGGCAAGAATTTCATGGTTAAGCTATTGAAAAAAAGAAAACAAGAAATAAAAAAATACAATGAATAAAGAAAAGTGATGAAAAACACTATAGCCGATGAAAATTTTTGAAAATTCGACGCTTATAAGGGTGAAAACAAATGTAATGTAGACAGTATAACACCCGGACGATGTCGTATAGGTTATGCGGCCCCTACAGATACATTATAAGTCGAAAAGAATTACAAACCGTGCTTAACTACCGACTGGAATGAAAATAGATAACAAAAATAACACGGTGCAAGCCCAAGAAATCGCCAAAAAGATAAAATAAGTATTGCTAATTTGATTTGACAAGTAACATTTGAGGTACTCAATGACAAGACACAATGTGTTGAAAGTAGTTAACTCTCATCCTTCAGCATAAACTAGCAACTTAATACACGAAGAGAAAGTTTCTCATACTACTTACCAAGAATAAATATCGATTCAAAAATACAAATGACAGAGTAAAAAATAACTCTTTAAAGTATAACCACAAAAAACAGATCTGCGAGTCACCGACTCGCACTGTTGACCAGTGAGAACAGAAATGTCCTGACGTCATTAACAATTGAGAAGGTGCATGCTAGAAATGAGCAGAGAACTTTCCAAATTTCCATCACTTCCTAGTTTTGCACGGTGAAAATGCAGATTTTTCTCTGCCACGTAATATAGATATTTTTTTACTTTAGGTCTATGCGTGCACAGCTTTGTTTTTCTTGGTTTTTCTTCCTCCTGATTTTCTGATTGTCACTTTACGTCCTCAGCAGGTCCTCAGGCCGATGTATTTTTGGTTATAGAAAAATGATGATGACCCGTGCTGTAATTCTGTGTAGTGCCATTTTCGGCTTGTTGTTATTGTTCCATAATGTCGATTCAAGTACCAAAAGTCGCGTTATAACCCTCGATGAAGACAACTGGGAGCAAATGCTCGAAGGAGAATGGATGGTGAAGTTGTGAGTGTTCTGTCGACGCTTTGGCATTTTTCTATGCTCGATCGCTTCAATTTACATTTTTATTGTCATACCGGCATCACCTTTAGCTTCCATTTCAAGCGATTTGCTCCAAACGTAATATTTACATTGCGTAGTTCAAAGGTAGCATTGCTCTGACACCTAACCTCTACGGGTTAATGATCTACCACGCCTTCGTTTACTTTGACGTTTTTGATATCCGGAAGGAGATTATTGACGAGAACTGTTTGGTTACTTTCAGCTTTTTGTCTCGTCAAAATGCTTCTTTCTCACTGTTATCTAGAAGCTTTTCTTCACATATCCCTTGACATATTCTCAGGACAAAGATTATCTACCCTTTTTGAAGAGATTTTTATGGGCAGTTTGGTAAATGTATGTCCCATCCATCCTTTTGCTCTCTTGTGGATTGGGAAGTAATTTGTAAAGAGCTACCACAGTTCTCATTGTCAAAGTCCTCGATGAAACCATTTATGAACAAACTTCTAGCAGAGTAAACTGTGTGTGACCACAGTATCTTAATCAGTGATTTATCTGTCTCTTCAGCTATGCACCATGGTGTCCTGCCTGTAGAACATTGCAACCGATGTGGGCAGATTTCTCAGGGTGGAGCGATGAACTGCATCTGAAAGTCGCTCAAGTTGATGTCACCCAATCACCTGGCCTAAGTGGCCGATTCATGGTCACAGCCTTACCAACTATTTATCAGTAAGTAACAGAAAATCAGTCTTTTTTTTTTAAATCTACAGCCACATTTTTAACTTTTGATATTTTATTCAGTGTGATCAATGGTGAATTCCGTCAGTACCGAGACACACGCGATCCCGATGCGTTCTTCAGCTTTGTTGAAAAGAAGAAATGGAAGGATGTTGATCCCATCCCATACTGGAAATCTCCTGATTCAATCCAAATGTCCCTCATATCCAAATTCTTCAAGTTGTCACAAATGCTCAGGGTGAGTATGTAATTCAAAATGATTTACCAGATAACATCTGTAAGCAGCTTAGATAGTTGTGTTATTTTAAGATATCAGTCAAATGGTACTTTCAAGACATAAAATGTGCATCAATAAATTTTCAATTTTTCAGAGTATCCATGTCCACTTGATGAATGAGTATGGTCTACCAACTTGGGGCTCATATTTAATTTTTGCTGTTGCAACAATCTTGTTAGGAGCACTCTTGGGATTGGTAAGTATTAAGTATTGAATCATTACTGCACCGCAATTGAAAGTGAAATGAAATCTTGCTATTCCTGTAGTATCCAAAATATATTACATTGTGTTGCCTACAAGAGACCTGTTTAGTCGTAGCTTAACGGATTTTTAAACTGACGAATTTTCAGTGAGGGTGTGCTGAACAGCAAATTCTTTTTCCTGGATCACACATACTTAATCAATGGCAAATTATTTTAAAAGATATTTGTGACTCACCAAAGTAAATTTATTATGTTCCAATTTTTTTATGGTTACATCGACATCAATCATTCTAAAAAAAAAACCAATAAGATTTGTATGCGATGATTCCCCTAAATTTTTTAAGGATCTTTTCCATTGATTCCAATCCTTTTTTTTTTTTCGGATCCTCTTCGGTGATTAAAGATTTTTCCAATCCCCCAAAAGAATAATGAGAATTCAGGAGAAGTTTTCTTTCGGTCTAAGTTCGTCATTAATCAAAACTCGCGGGAAGATAGTAATGGGAAAACTGAATTTGGAATCGGGTTTGAAATGATGGGTTATTTCGTATAATTTGTTTTCTTTTCTCTCCAGCTTGTGGTTTGCATTATCGACCGAATTTACCCATCAAAACCAGTGGAGTTTCAAGAACAAGGAGACTCGAAATCCAGCAACAAAACGGGAGACGAAGCGGTAAGTCGGCTTCAGAACTCCAAAGGTACAGCTCTTAACCCCGTGGAAATGGGCCAACCCATCGACAAGGCCCCAGCGACTTGCACAAGCAACCATTTGACCTACTTGACAAATTATCTGTTTGAGACGATCTCGCTCATTGGCATGGTTTTTGATCGGAATCGCACAATATTCACTTTACTTTGAATTAACTCCAGAGTGTTGATTTGGCTTCTAAGTAGATCAATATCCCCAAGGTTTTCAACGATCGAGTCGATTCTTAAAAAAGGGCATTTTAACCCATCGTTGTTTGTATCGATCGTTACTTTTGAGCCATTTTACTTTTTTATCACTTTTTTCTCTTCTTGCTTCTTATAGCTAGGCTAGGCTCGCTTTGTTTGGATTAGGAGTTGGTTTGAGACAACTCGTAAGTCCAATATTTTTTTTTTTTTTTTTTTTACGGGCTTCTTGAAAAAAAAATAGAAAGGAAGAAAAGAACTTGCGTAATTTTGCGAAGTTCTCGTTTGAATGATTGGAGACTAAGTCGAAAATAACGCATCAGATCGATATTCTTACATGGCTTCTCTTGAAAAAGGAACACGTCCGGAATTCGTAGGAAAAAATGTTCGACAGGACGAATGTTCGACGATTTTTATCGGATTCTGTTTGTAAACTCTTCGAAACGCTGAGGAAACCACTTTCTCGCTCGGTTCCTCGCATGATCTCCGTGTGTATATCTGTCTATTCATTCCCTTTCCTACGATTAACGATAACTTGGCTCTAAAGTTATCCGATCACCACTAAATTTTCAGGGAATCTTCTTATACATAAGAACATACGGTGTATGATATTTGGGCCTGATCGGGGCGCTCTTCCATCCTGACATAAATTTCAAGATGCTTATTTTTTGCTTTAAAAATAATTGCGAAGTATTGATTTTTTTTTTATAGTTGTCAACTATTTTACTCTTATTGGTATAGAAGTATCCATTTAGGAAATTTAGCTCAAGCCCGACTTGACTTCATTGGGACATGGGAATATTGGTCTGAGCTAGATTTGGTTTTATATAGAAAGATATATCTTTTTTCTGACAGGACGAAGATCTGGAGTTATTAAAAGACGATCTTTTGGACGAAGAAGGATCCCAAGCAACTACCGGAGCGAGTAGCGGCAGTTCCGCGGGTAGCAGCGCCGAGGAGGACAAATCAAGGTCCACGCCCAGCACACCGGGAACACCCGGAAAAGCAAGGCAACGCCGTCCACGAAAAGCCGATTAAGCACTTGACTTACAAGGTGCTTTGGAACATTCCAGTGAAGAAGACAAATCGTCGAAGCGTGATGAAGATTGATTTTATTTCACTAATTTAAAAAAAACTGGGTGAGCGATAAGATGAAGCTGGGACTTTTCGCAGCTGCCGTGGGCCCCCGTTTTTAAAGGCGCGTTCCCTTTTTTTAAGCCGTAGTTTAACTTTTTACCATAGATTTTTTTATACTTAATGTACACTATTTTAATCTCCGTAAAAAAAGGAAATGAAGTTATCTTAATTGTTGTAGTTAACAAGACTGATATTTTCCATCAGATCTGTATTTTTTAAGTTACTCGAAGCAAGGGGCTTGTCATTTAGGGCGCAGTTGTATCGCCAGGTACAACAGGTAAATTTGTGAGACTGGATTTTCTACCTCTCTTGTTCCACCTTTCGTCACCGTGCTGAGCGAAGCTCAAGGCCCACGACCTAATCGAGGTTAACAGTCGCCAAACCCGGTGCCGCTTACTTCACGACGGCAGGTACTGTAGCCGAGATGTTAGCTGCATCAAACTTGGTGACACCAGAGCGGTAGCAAAGCGAATGAGGCGTACGGCTTGTAAAGCCCTGTATAGGTAAAGAGGCGCAAGCGAGGGTGAGCGCTGTGATTGGTCGACGAAAGAAAGAAAGAGAAAATACGACTTGCTGTGTGTGCGAGAGAGACAGACATACTCGCTTGCATAGAAAAAATGCCGCTCCGATACCGCCCGTGTAAAGCGGCCATTTATTCTATTTCATTTGCGCCTCTTTACCTAGGGCTTTAACGGCACGTTGCCTGGCCATTGGGAAAGGCTGACGATCCGTCGGGGTAGGTTAGGTTAGAGGCCCTGTGCCCCGCAACGAAAGATAGAACAAAAGAGGTGCAATATGCCACGCTTTAAGTCCTCAGTGAATTTGAGGCGTCACGAGAATCGGTCTCTGTTCTTACGAAATGATAACAGCATCGAAATCTGTCACTGTTGAAGCATCATTAACAGCGAATTGACGATGTTTTGCCTACAGGCTAGAGAGCCTCATAGGGAGAGAGGCGCCTCTCTCCCTGCGAGTTCGTTCGCGGACCTTGTGGAGTGCGGTTTCCCGGGTGTGCGATGTTTGTTTACCTTTTGTGTTAGGTTATGGCGGGCGACGCCGACATTGATATCACCGATCCTCCGTTTGACCCTTCTACCTTATTCTCTCCATCTGTCTTCTGATCATGAAATCAATAGTGCTGTAGCGGGTATCCTCGATCCTATTCCTGGATCGAAGGTTTTATCGCTGCTGAATGCGTTGACAGTGCCAGCAAACTCATTGTCCGCCATCTTATCGGATGGTGCCCCCACGGAAGCGGCTGGCCAGGAACGTAGACGCCTCGGCTCTCTTGATGCCTGCCCCTCCTACACGGACCCCGGCAGCGGAGATACGACTTCACCGGAACTGCAACGCCCTCGTTCGACCTCACCGCCTTCTCGCACCGATCGCTATTCCCTCGAAGATGCGGGTCCTTATTCGGTTTCTATCGATAATTCTTCTGTTGGCGTCGGCCAACTCCACCCTTTGGCTGTTGGTCGGCGGCTCCATCGGACCGGGATCCGTTATGATGGCGTCACAGCCTGCGGTAAGTCCCGAGTCCGAGTCTCTTCTCCGAGCGCTGCTATCCTTCCCTTCCGCTCACACAGCCCCCGTCCTCGTCTCGATCCAAAGCGTTGGTCGACCACCTGGCCAACGAGGCCCGTGTGTCGGGAAGCCGCCACGACATAGTCCTCCCTCCTTCTGCTTGGCGCACACTACACCAGACGGCTGCGATGGCCTAGTCGGCACCGCGATGTCGGTCGCCATTTATACCACTTCTCCCCGTCATCACGACTGGAGCCCTGGTTGATCTCTTGCCGGGAAACCCGCCGGGTTCTCTCCCTGATTTCCCGCCTCCGCATCGGCCACACGCACGCCTCGGCACACCCCCATCACTGTGCCGGCCTCGTCTCCCCGGAATGTGTCTGTGGCGAGGCCTCTGGCACCGCCGCCCATGTTCTACTCCACTGCCCGCTACTGCACCATCCCGCCCTCACCGACGCTCCCGTCGCTGACTACATCGCCACCCCCTCCGCTGACTTCAGTGACGTTCCACGCGGCCAATCCGCGACCTTCCATCCTACTCTAGAGCCTCTGGCGCTATCATCTCTACTTTCCCCGGCATGTTAGACGCTGCCTTCGACCAATGGGATCTTTCTACCCCTGGCGACCATGACCTAAGTGTCGGACGCCATCCAACACCGATCATCCTCCTTCTCCTCCTCTCTCCCTGTGAGGCTCTCTATTACAGGTAAACTTACAACAATTCGTTTAAAGGTAGTTTGCTCTCCTTTTTTGAATGCTCAATGGAATGAAAAATTGAGCAGCTTATACCTAAAAGCTAATTTTCCTGCAGAAGCAAAAAAGATCTAAAGGTAGCTGGCCTTACCGAAAGAACTGTTTCGTATGCTACAAGTATTTTAATACTCGGGTTAAAAACGAAGAAAAAAACAAATTGGATGGGTATATGATTTCCGGAACAGCAGCGTAAATCTCTCAACACTCATATTTCATTCATGTCTTAAGCCCTTGCTTCAACTTATTTGAATCAGGTAATCTCTTCTTGGCCGTTTAGTCACTTGAATCAAACTGATTTCTTGGTGCACCTCGAGCTCCTCTGAACTTGTTTCGTGGATAGAGCAAATGTTTCTAGGTCCTTAATCGCGCTTCTTGTGTGCAATCAGAGAAAAAGCGCATGTATAAACCAAATTTGGCGTAAAAAAGCACAAGTACTTAGCTGGGTTCTACAGAGATCTACCCTCATGTAGCACAAGTTGTTATCTGGCATCGCGTGCCCCTCTGTGATATATGACATTATGGTCCAAATGGGATTGAATAGTAGTGCAGTTTTGTATTTTTCAATGGTGTGTTGTGTAACTTATGTGAGCTTGGGGATACAAGGGAGTTTTAAGGATGTTTACTAGGCGTTGTTTCAAATTGTGGCGCGGATGCGTTTGATTGGTCGAGACATGTTTAAGTACTTAATGTCTCGGTAGGAGGCATGGTCCATTATTTTAATGTAAGATCTGAAGATGTGATGTTTCTGCCTTAGTTAGGACTGTTGACTACTAGATTAAGCACTAGAATGTTTTGCTTAGCTGTTGTCAACCTGTGTAGTTTATGAACGGTGTCGTTGATAGCGTGGACTATCCCTGTACATTTGCTTCGTTTTTATATGAATTAAACGAGAACACACACTTTGAAATCTGTCTTTTGTTTTATCGACGTCTGTGGTGGCTCGTCCAGATCCGGATCTAACGAAAATGGGCGAACGAGGATGTTCTCAGGTTTTGATCCTCTTCAACGTGGAAAAATGTTCGTTCTAGGTTTTTGTGGAACTTGAGTTAAGTTGGTTGGCGGACCTGCGTTCCAAAAATGGGGGAGAAATGAAGCGTAGTGAAAGACTTCCATTAATTAGATACCCCTAAATAGTTTCAGCATAAATTTTGTTTTGAGTGATTATCACTATCGAAAGAATCACATTAGTTGCGACTTATGCCTCTCGGAATACCAGAAACGCGCGCAGCATATGATCATAAAGGATCTCGGGAGTTGGAACTAATTGTAAGAGCTGACATTGAGCGGGTGGCCTGTACCGGTATCGCCTTTTGAGCTGCTTTTGACTTAAGACTTCCGGAAACCTTTACGGCCAGAGAAACCAAAATCACCAGCCATAGATAATATTTTTTGTCCACATCATGGCGATAGTATGAGTAACTAAAGGACTGATGTTTAGAGCAGGTTTAGAGCTAAATCGGTGAGGTGACCTTGTCCTTGCCCTCAGCAGACACTATATCACACATAAAACGCATATAATTAAAGGTGCCAACACTCATATTTTTTTTAATCCCAGAAAAAATAACAACAAAAAGATGCTACCGGGAAAGATCGGCGGATTTCTCGTTTTCGAACATCTTATTGACGTCGGTGCTGAGAAGTGCGGAACCGGATCGGGCACCATTTGGATCAGCGCCATGGCCTGGTTTAGTTCGTTTGAGCGCGGACTGATGTTCGGATGTTGCCACCACCGCCTCGCCGACCTGTGGCGCGCACCTGGCGCGGCCCAAAATGTGAATAAAAAACTGACGAACCCAGCAAGCAGTGCATTTATTGAAGAAAAAAGATTGATTAATTGACTTCTGAGCC
>Ga0058701_10001600_pt1 | contig 16321 bp, 12 predicted proteins | sample AgamicOrMae_FD_97039 | JGI IMG/M metagenome (GOLD analysis project Ga0058701, IMG submission 97039) | Agave microbial communities from Guanajuato, Mexico - Or.Ma.e | ecosystem: Host-associated > Plants > Phyllosphere > Phylloplane/Leaf | place: Guanajuato, Mexico | collected 2012-06-04
CGGCCAAGTTAGATGATCTCTAATTATGGCTAGCCTAAATTTATTGCTTCTTCTGTCTGAAAATACAACAATCGTCCTTCCGGCTGCATACTGCGTGCAACCCGAAGATAGTCACTTCTAAGTGAATAAAGTTTGCTTAATTGAAAATCGCTTATTTAGTGTATCGAAAATGATTGATTGACAATAACTAACAATCGGTAATAATATTTCTTAAGTTTTGCTGAAATCTTCTAGGAATAACTTTCTATGATTATCAACGTAGATATGCTCGTTTCCTGATTTGCTACAGTTCCTTCCAACTATACCAGACGGCTGGTTTCAAAGATTTTATCTCTATTTAACTTCAGCCTTAAAAGTTATTGAATGAGACCGCCAAGTCCAACTTGGCGGTTGTAAAACTTGGTTGAAGTTGGTACAACTTATCCGATTAGGTGGACCCAGTCCGAAGGAAAACCCAAGAGTTGCTTATCTCTCCTCGACAATGAACTGATCACCATCTTGGACATTGTAGTTCCAGAGTTTCTTTTGGCTATACTTCAGTAACTCGGGCCCCATCAGACCAACCATCTCATGGTCGATGTAATATAATATCAAGTTCTGACTGTTCAATCCAAACAAGTTGGCCAAGTTTGATTTGAACTTACGGACTGATTGGCGCAGATCAACGTTCAGTGCTATTATCTCTTGACCCTCATCTTTGAACAATCTAACCGGTTTACTAGTTTCTGAGGAACTTGTTGTAGATGTCTCCAATTCCATACCACTTTCATGTTGAGCATCATCACCAGTTCCCGATTGTTCTGTGGCAACATCATTGTTCTCTACGTTTCCATTGTCGCCATAATCCATCAACTTAAGTAAAAAGTCCTCAGACATCATGATGTCATCGTTGTTCTCCTTCCTATAATGGCTTCGATCCAAATAGATGACACGAACCTGAGCATGGCTTGGTGGCGATAGATCAACGTTTACATCAACAGTGGATATTTCTCCATAGATCTGCATCAATTCATGAAACCTTGACGGTCTCTCCAAATGAGAGTTGGCCATAAAAAAACGAATGAAAGCCTTCTCAGCATCTTCGCGTTCCTCAATTTCACTGCCATTTAAGCGCTGTAACTTTGGCAATCTTGCTATCAAATGGTGTCTCGGCTCATCGATAGTGTTAAGTACCTCTAGATTGCGACATTTGAGATCAATCAACGAGGGCAATTGATTCAGACGTTCAACAACTGGCCACTCTTTGATCGGCCAACCATCTATATTCAAACCGCAAATTTTCCTCCATTCTCTTGCCCTGTCCAAATTATCAGGTATTTGGCTGATATTGCAGTTGGCAATTGATAGAGCCTCCAATGATGGGAAGGCAATCAAGAGTTTGTTCAACTCTTGCCAATTAGTTAACTTGGGATTGTTGCACAAGTACAAACGTTTCAGACAATGATGCTTGAATTCGTTTGGCTCCAGATCTATCTTCTCATAGTTGTTCAAGCTCAAATGAAGCTCCTCTAAATAGGGCATTCTGCTCAAAATGGAACACACAACCTTCCATTGACATCCGGTATTGTTCAATGCAAGAGCTTTGATCGAGTTGAACGTTCGACGAAAACTGTTAGTGGTGCTCGTATAAGTGGGCGCTGATGCAGTGTTTGTTGAGCTGATGTTATTATGACAATGGCCACCAACCAGTGGTCTGGGTTGGGCTGAATATCCGTGATGGTATGCGGCAGGTTTGCTGCTGACACCACTGGTCATTTGTGTGGTTAAATTCATTTGTTGTGGACTCTGATTGTTATTGCTGTTGTTGTTACTACCCGACATTTGACTAGCAGATCGTCCAGCGTCCGCTTGATTGGCGCCGCCAACCAGGGCAGACGCCTGCTGTTCCGAGTTCATATCGACATCATCCGCCTCAGACTCGGCGATGGGCTCCACAAAGAGATTCTGGTGGCCTGAATCTGATCCAATATTAGGCCCATCATCCTCCTGGGCGGTAGTAGCTAATGAATGAATCAGAGCGCCACTCGCCTTATCATGTCCCGCCAACTTGTCGTCCTGTTGCTGCAAGGGACGATGGCGCATCGAGCTGGCAGAGTTGGAATGCCTCGCGTCTCGGATGGCACTTCCTCGATGATGCGAGGCCAATCGCCCGTGAGAGGTGCCAGAGGCTCTCAAGTCCTTGGCGGATAGAGAGGAAAGGGATCTAGCCAAGTTCATGGTGCTCGTTGGTCCATTTTTGCCCCGTTGAGCTGGGCCTTGTTGGGCGCCCATCAAAGTCATTTTAGACTGGCTAGTTGGAAGTCTGCTCGGGTTGATCTGAGCACCGGTTTGATGCGAATGGGCTAATTTGGAAGCCACCGACGAGGAAGTCTTCTTGCTCTGGGCCAATGCATTTGCTGCCGCGATCCTGCGCGCCTCAGCCACCCTTGAGATCTCTTGGCGGGCACGAAGCGTACTTGTCGACTGTCCAGACACGCCAGGAGTTACCCCCTTCGATGCTGGCGACTGGCCCAGAGAGGAGTGCCTTCTAGCTCCCAAACTGTGGCTGGTGTTCTGATTCAGAGGCGCCAGACAGGAACGCTGCTCGGGAGTCAGGGGGCTAGACATTGGCCAGTTGGTAGTTTGCTGGGATGGTGATGTGGAATAACTGGAACAAGGGAGAAATCCGCTCTGGCTCGTGGTGGCGGCTGATGTCAGATTGGTGGAGGCCATTGCCACTGGAGCTGAGCGCGACAGATCATTTTCGCTCAAATTGAGAAATCTCAAATTGGGAGTGCATTGTAATATTTTGTACACCTCTATTAAATCGTTCAGCTTGTTTCCACCAAGGTCCAACTCCTCAATCGAACGACATGACTCTCTCATAGAGTTCATCAGTCTAAGATTCTTAGGACTTGAGAATCGATTTATATTCTGACGACCCAATGAGACGCAAGGGGGTAGTATCAGGTGGGTTCCTGATCAAGTTTGAGTAGACGATATATCATAGTTATTTTGTCTCTTTGGTTAATTGTTTGCACGTAGATAAGAGGGGGCGATAGAGAATCGAGTTATCGAGCCGAGATCTCTTACGTCAAAGCTCCAGCCACCTGGAAACTATGTACTACTCTGTCAATGCTCCCATTTCTCGACATATGGCGTTGGCAAAGTAATGGCAAAATGTAGAAGATTATCTCAATTTACTCACCATCGCTTCCAGGGCTCAAGTTGCCGACAACAAACATGGGCACTGTGCAAAAATCTTCATTGAAACAGTTCTTGAAGCGCCTGATTAAGCAATCAACAAAAGTTGTTAGCTTCTGTTGCTGATGATGATGGCCAGCCTCCTCGCTGGCTGTATCGACACTTGACTTGCTTGTTGGTTGCTGACTAGATTGGATGCTTTGGCCTCCTAATTTATTGCTCTGTTGACTACTTGTATTGCTACTTGTAGCTGGGGAAGCACCACGATGATATTGATTGCCATTATTGGTATTTGCTTGGAGTTGTTGATGGACTCGAGATAGGCGCGCCAGGGAAGCCTGGGTTTGTTTAACTTGTTGGAAGACTGAAGATGAATTGATTATTGGATGCCCTATAGGTGATGGTACTGGTGCTCCTTGTTGGACTTGGTTTTGTGGCCTTGTTTTGGTGGTGGAACTTGAAGGAGAGTTAACCTGAGCCGAGCCCGATCGCGAGCTTGCGGTCATCTTTTCCCCAGTCTCTCGACGTGTTGGGAGGTTGTGGATGTGGGACACAGCGGGCCCCTTTTAACCTCTATCCTCTCACCTCACTCTTTGTTGCAAGTTTTTTTCCGAAACAATAAGGCCCAAATAAATACATGAAACCAACCAAAACAAAGGGACCAAATTGCGCACTACGAGCCAAAAATAAGGCGTACACTTGGCGCGCGCGCAGTCATGAACACTAGGACAATTGGTACACAGAAGGGAGGCCCATAGGCGAGACCCGTTGAGAATGATCGAGATGAGAGGGTGTCTCTTTTTCGGCGCTCTGCGCGCAACCAAAGTGTATGCCTTAATTTTGGCTCGTAGTGCGCACCTTGTTTACTGTGAAGCTTGCACGGCCCAGCTCACTGTTCTAGACTGGCAAGCGCGCACTACGCGAGAAAGTGAAGGTCCCAATTTTCAGATACGCACTTAGCACAGAAGGCCCGCCTGTTCTGTACAGTGGGTTTCGTTTATTTTGCATCAAGCTTCGATGCGCACGTTGGCGCCCTTTACGAAGTCCAAGTTTGTTCAGATTTCTATGGTCCTCATATGTTAGAGTACTGAAGTCTGCAGGGATATGAACGCCCAGTAGTCTTGGCCGAGCGGGTTTTCATATCCCTGCACACCTCGATCCGATGGACGCTGATTCTTCGTGACGATACTTACTCGATGACCAAGGGAGTAGAGCTCACACATCGTCTCCATCGGTTGATATCCAAATGGGACGTTTAGTTGAGGTGAGCAACTTGCGCTCAGAGAGACTTGTTTTTCCGATCTCCCTCAGGTGATCTCTTGACCTTTCTTGTAGGATGGTGGTGGAGAATCAAATCTATGGGCAGCAAGGTTTACTGCGAACCCCATTTGGGGACGGGGAAGAGATTAAGCACGAGCGCGAGTGTCGCGCGTCCAGGGGATCATCCTTTACCTTAAGAAATTATCCCTACAGACACTCGAATGGGCAGCAGGCTAATTGATTGTAGTAGATGCACTTGAGTTGTGGTCAGTTTGTCGTAGTAGCCTGATCCAAGGCCAAGGGTGGTCTGGTGGCTGTTGGATTAATCGTTTGCAGCAACAATCTAGCCTAGAGAGAATGATTTGGCAACCTAAAGGCTCTGCATGTGCCAAATCTTTCACTATTTACTTGAGCCCAATAACCAAACAACAAATTACTGTCAACAATCTGTGTGGAACTTTTTGCACTATTAGTGGGGCCCAGTGTTGTTAACTGCAACTGGCTGAATACAGTCGACTGGATGGCCGAACTGAGCTGAACTGCCAGTTTGTTTCTCACAGTTCAGTTCAGTTCAGTTCATGTCAGTTCAGTTCGAACTGCCAGTTCAAGCAGTCGAGTGTCTACTCCTCGAGCTGCGATCTGGTGCGGATTCAGTGAGTGCGGGAGTTCTCTAAGCCGCGCCTCTCCGGTCGCGCGGGCTTTGTCTTGCATAGAGCTCGCACAGGAATGCACGCACGCTTGGCTCGGCCCCCTCATTTGGTTCGGGATTTGTGACCGCTGGCACGCGACCCGAAGGCACATGTAGTCGACAGTCTGAGCTGGCAGCTCAGTCGAACTGTTTCCGGCAAAACTGCCAATTCGAACTGCACAGTTCAACTGTCCAGAGTCAGCTCAGTGCCTATCTCTGATCACAATCTACAGGCTTTAAGGCCCGAATCTACCGATGCCAGTAGCCAGGTTCAGATCCCTCTTCCATCCCTAATTCCAGCCCTCTTCTGAACAACACGAACCAAGAAGAAACACTAACAGACTGATCGTCTAACATTTTGGCCTCGTCCATTTGCGAATCTATCGTTTCCAAAATGGTCGACTATCGAGACGTTAGATTGGAACAGTGGTCAACTCAGATTATATCACACTACCAGCAATAGAAACTTTATTAACCCTTCCAACGAGAGAACTACAACGACCAATATTATGAAATTCTTCAATACATCAACAACTCTAAGTGGAATGAAGTGCAAGCATCTGTATGTAGCATTCGTTGCATTGTTTCTGTTAGTGGCAACCATCTCAATTGTGTCAGCAATCGAAATGTCTGACGAAGATTGTCTGAATAGCTGCGAAAGATCTGAATGCGATAGGCTTAGAAAAAGTAGTAGGCCTACATGCTTTATGAGATGCATGGCAAACTGTCTCAGGTGAGCTCGGTTGATGAGCCATTTTTATCCCAATACTAAATTATCCTACAATAGCTCTAATAAATTCCGGTTGATCCGGCCAAATCTTAACTCACAGCGCTGGCAACCATTGCGCTACAAGCTCAACTTCAAGGGTTCAAACTAGCGAAAGCGGTCCTTCAAGAAGCCTCCTAATGTGGAAGCACGAGCGAGCGTCCATTCCGTAGCGTACGCGCAAAGTCAGCTGAGCCGTGCGTTCGTGGAAATATTACCCATTGTGCCAACATATTAAAACTATGTTTAGTTCACTCAAGACTTCTATCTTCTATTGTTTCAAAACTACATTTCGAAAACAATAGTCGCTCCATAAACTTTATGACAATAGTCAACTTTTACTCCATTTCCAATCATGGACGCCACAAGTAAGGATCGGCGAAAAAAACGAGAGATAGCTAACAGTAACGAAAGACGTCGGATGCAAAGCATCAACGCTGGTTTTCATAAATTAAAGAGTCTTCTACCTGTGAATGACGGGGAAAAAATCAGCAAGGCTAACATACTACAACATGCTGCAGATTTCATAACAACTATCGAAAGGGACAGGTTGATGTTACACGAACAGAACACGATACTTAGGCAAACAATCAAAGATATAAAATTCAGATCAGACAATAGGCCAGATATTGAAGTGAATATTGATATATTACCAACGATTCCATTAAATCCTCGAGTTGCTGAGGTTGTCAAAAGTGATAAACCACCACAGAATAAAAAGGGCCGAGTTAGACCTGTTAATGTTGCTAAAGCTGCAATCGCCCTACCCCTAGAAGTGCCCTACACTTCAGAAACTAGTATAGGGCACACACAATCGCACCAAGATGAAACAAATCTCACTCAGGAACCTAGAAAAACCTTGAAATCCGAAACATTATCGAAGATGGATCCACATGACTCAGCGCCCAAGGGTCAAAATCTTGATGCTATATGTAAAGCCATCATGGAAATTGAGAGCGATCGTGTGTTTAGAAATGAGAATGTGCATGGATTCAAATAAAGCCTCTCATCAAATAAACTCATACTTTAATTTAAGTAACATCCTGAGTGAATGTGTTTACAACTGCAGATTCTCAAACTAATTTTGGAATCTTTACATGAACCCGAGCGAGCCTGCTGAGCGCATCTACCGTTCGCGGCGCCTTCGCAGCTCACCGCCGATTGGGCGCACATCCAACTTTGTCTCCATTCTCATCTGGATTGATGTAAATCAAATTCATCATAGTTAATCAATGGGCTTCAAATCCATATCTAATGTATGGAGACTGATTCTATGACAACAAATTCAGTCTACGAGACAAAGGACACCAGTGGAGAGGCTGCTAGTGCTCCACTCGTCGTCCCCACAATCGAATCAACCGGCCAAACAAACTCTTCAGGAACTGAAAATACCGATCAAAATGATGACATGAAAGACAATGGAATCTTCAATTTCATGTCAATTGAAAGGGCAATCGGATTGTACAAGAGGATACATTCGCAAGGCATCCCAGACCTCGATTGGAAGTTTTACGGAAGGAGGCGGCCGGACGAGATTGTCAATGAGAGCGAAACTCATCCTGATAGTGAGCAAAATGATGAGACCACTGCCAATATAATTGATAAGGATGAAAATGAACTACAGCCTACCGAATTCGATTTTGATGACTCATTCTCGGAGCTGCATGTTGAAGAATCTATTATCAATGATAGTCTTCAGTTGAAAAGAAGATCAGAGCCGGGTAGTGAAAGAAAAACAAACCTGAACGATATAATGAGCGACATCATCAAAGAGACGACTCAAGCTGAAAACGAATGATTGCCAATATGTAGATATTATACGAAAGTTTGACCTAAGTTGTTTGTTCAAAGTACGCAACGGAATTTTGATCGGTTTCTGAAGTTGGCCACTTCAAATGCATTGTTACACGCCCGACTTCTTGATCTCAATTCAACAAGATTTTATCTTTACTAATAGAATGTATGTCTCTTTATCGCCTAGTAAACCATCACTTGATCCTATTCCGTTTCTAGATCTCACCTAGATGTCGATATCCGACACCTGGCTATTTGCATGTGTGTTCATCTAATCGCCATGTTGCGTTGACAAGCAACTTGCGGATGACAAATATGCACGTTTACTTCTGTTTACTCAAAATACTTTTTACTGTTCTGGTTTATTTCCATCGGATCAAATCCGTATCATAATCACTATTAACTTTCGCAACCCTTGAGAAATATCCGTCAACCATGGAGTCTCATCCTGATCCCACCATAAAGAACCTGTTAGATCAGGAATCGTTAAGGTGGATATTCGTTGGAGGCAAAGGTGGTGTCGGGAAGACAACATGCTCTAGCAGTTTAGCCATCCAGATGGCCAAGGTAAGAAAATCCGTTCTGATCATATCGACTGATCCTGCCCACAATCTGAGCGACGCATTCGGCCAGAAGTTTAGCAAGGTTCCAACGAAGGTCAGAGGATTCGATAATTTACATGCTATGGAAATTGATCCTAATCTTGGAACAGCCGAGCTGCCAGATGAATTCTTCGAAGACAATGATCATTTTAGGGTTGGTAGGGAGGCAGTAACACAACTAGTAAGTGCATTACCGGGAATAGATGAGGCTATGAGCTATGCCGAGGTGATGAAACTAGTTGAATCACTCAACTACGATGTCGTAATCTTTGATACCGCTCCAACAGGTCACACCTTGAGGCTATTATCATTCCCGAGCCTCATCGAGAAGGGTTTAGGTAAACTCATGCGTCTCAAGTCTCAGGTATCTCCATTCATAACAAATATCGCTAGCATAATGGGACTCAACAACTTCAATGTTGACTCTCTGACTGGTCGTTTAGAGGAGCTATTGCCAGTCATAAAGAAGATCAACGCGCAATTTCGAGACAAGAATCTGACAACATTCGTTTGTGTCTGTATATCCGAATTCTTATCCCTGTATGAGACAGAGCGCCTTGTCCAAGAATTGATTAGATCACAGATTGACACTCACAATATCATAGTTAATCAGGTGCTAATGCTTGGCTCCAAGCAGTCCGACTGTAAGATGTGTAGTGCACGGATGAAAATTCAGCGCAAGTATATGGATCAAATCGATGATCTCTATGAAGAAATGCATATAATCAAATTGCCTTTACTACAGAATGAAGTTCGGGGTCCGAGTAATGTGGAAAAGTTCAGCAAGTTTTTAGTTGAGCCCTATGATCCGGAAAAGCACTCTGAGGAAGCAAATCAGATCGGTTGCTCGAAAGACTGATGGACATTAATGACTTCAAGACGCATCAGACCAAACGAGTTCTCTTCTCTCAACGCCTGGGAACTAGCCGGTTAAACTAGTGTCTTGGGGCAACAAGTACGCCTCAACGAGCAGAAAAATTTCCAATCTTCCAAAAAATGGAAGGAATAAATCTCGCACCAAATTCCAACATCGAACTCTACTTCCTGTTGTTGCCCTACTCGAGGTGGCTATGCGTACGGTCTTCTGGTCCGAAATGACCATCCAGCGCTAGGCGGGTCTATTTGGAGATCTTTTCGACCACGAGAACAACTCCAAATTGAATCTATTCTATCATTTCAGCGAAGATATGATTGCGAATCCTGTTTGATGAAAGTTCTCGTCATGTTTAGCACAGGTGTTCGACTAATACGCGAAAGATGCGTAACCCGAAAAGATTACAGAAATAGGTGGACATCTCAACACGTTAACCGACAGGACAGAGCACTGAGTGCATCGCTAGTCACGGGGTTAGATCACCATGGTGTATGATGGCTGAATAAGGGATTTTATTCAGATGGTCGCTGATGATGATGCTCTTTGCCTCAGAAAAATCTGGTAACAGGAAAGTTTATTTCCGGACTTCAAAATTCTTCGGGATTGCGAAGATTGGGCCGCATTTCGCACGAGATGACAAGATCGTCAGACGAGTTATTGTCATGGGTTACAGAATTGTTATTATTGTTCATGTTTCCGTTGTTAGGAGGAGGTGATATATCTTTGTTGGAATTATTTAAGGTTGCTGGAGGTTCGTGTCCAGGATTTGGCTCTTCTTCTAGTTGTTCCATTGAGGTTGATGGATCGAATTGGTTGTTCTCTAATCTGGTTATGCGACGTTCGTTAGCATCACCAAAGTCGGCGCCTAGCATCGATGGCTCACCAACGACTAGAACGTCCTGGGATGCAAGAGGTAGATCACCAGGTTGCATCATATTGTTTCCCATATTGATTTGGTTGTCAACGATTGTATTGGGACCGTTCATATTTGCCTTGTTTCTCCTATTTGTTCCACCCGTGGCATTCTTTTCCTTTCTCTGCCTTTTTCTTTTGCCTGGTGCAGTTTCTGTCTTGTGGTTATACCTTTCTAACAACAAACGTTTTAGACAGGATCTAGGGTCCATATTGGAATTCTTGTGCTGGAGCATCAGATCTTGCATCGGCTCCATTATCATACACATTTTCAGAAAAGCAAATGTATTTTTCGTCAGTCCAAATCGTGTCACCGGCTCTACAAGGTAAGAGTTGGCCATTCCGACTGTTGTCCGATCAACGTACTCGTTACAGAGGTTTGCATAAAATCTCCATGATTTGATTAAGAAGTTGTCGAATCCGTTGCTGACGAAGTCTACCTCAAGATGGCCTTCTGTATGAACTAGTACACTCAGTTGTGAATTCGGAGATGATTGTCTGAAAATGTTCTTCGTAGTTATATGTGTTTGATCACAATCTAAGGTAATAAAGCCAGGATGATGCGTTGTCTCTCGCGCATTACGCAATTTGATTGCGAAGTCTGTCACGCCGCCATCGAAATACGATTTAAAAAATCTAGGTATTAATGTTCGACCTATCGTGTATTCCGTCGGTCCAGGAAAGCGCAGTGATAGAGTTGCTTGGTCGCTAAAGAAATCACAGGCAAAACTTCTCCACCAGACGCTTTCGTCATAATCATGTGTAGGCAGGGTTCCTGGGGGCCGAGAAATCAGAGGCCGCTTTTGGAGTCTTTTGTTGAGCTCTATAATTCTGAATTCCGTTTGTGGTATATGCTGATAGAAAGGAGACCCTCTTTCAACTGCTTGCGGAGCTGGAGGCGCACCACCTTGATGCTGATGATGCATTGAGGGCGGACCATGAGGTGATATTATGTAGCCAGGCGGAGGCGGATTTAGGGGCATCGGACCCGGCGGAGGAGGCCCTCTACCAGGGATAGATGCAGGATGCTGGGGTGGCGGTCCATGCTGTGGTGGACCATGTTGTGGCGGAGGTGGACCAGGATGATGGTGCATTGGGGGCGGTGGATTCATATGAATGGGTGATTGATGGTGCAAGGGTGATGGGCCTGTGGATGGCCTTGGCGGGGGTTGCTGGGTATGGGGTGTTGATGATGGATGCGGAGATGCTGAGTGAGATATTGGTGGATGTTGTGGCAGTTGATGATAATTCTGATGAGGAGACGGCTGCATCATAGTCGGGCCTACAGAGGTCATAACTTGGCCTCCCATTGGCGATGAATCGGGCATACTGTTCATCATGCTGGGTAGAGGAGGTGGTGGCTGTCCGGGTTGCACCGGATAATAATTGTATTCCATCATAGTCTGAACGATTTAATATAGATGGTCCGAGCAGGCATATAATACTCTTGTTTTAGATCAAGTTTGACATCAGCGGGGAGCCGTTACACGGTGGTGTTTGAGTTAATAAAATCGAGAATTTGAGTTTCTTTGTTTGGATGAATAAGGTACTGATGGTGATAGATTGGCAGAGGCTTGGGATGTGATGAAGCCGAAAGAGACCTGGTGGACTAGCGGCAGCAAGTGGTTGGCTCGGGTTTTGTTGTTGCTGGCCTCAAGTAGTGTCTGTCTGTGCATTAGCCATAGAGGATAGAGAGCGTTGTGAGCGAGTGAGCAAGTAAGCGGGAGAGAGACATAGAGAGAGAGAGAGAGAACGACGACGACAGAGTCGAACGAAAGAGAGCAGTGCGAAGAGGGACACACAGTGAGGGAGTCGGGCTCTTGCTGTTGGACTGTTGTGTGTGTGCGAGCGTTGGCCTGCGACATCTACTCAAGCTCACAAGCAACCAGCACAGTGAGAGCCTGAGCCTGAGCGAGGGCTACAGCGAAACACAGAGAGAGCTGTGAACAGACTGGCGTTCCGAAGTTCAGCGGCAGGATTGATGTTCGTGTGCGCGAGCCGATTTCACCATCATTTGTGCTTTCTCGGAGTTGCGTTCGCAGTAGCGCCTGGGCCTTGTTTGCAACTAACAGCTCTATAGAAAACGAATCCAGCCTTGAGAACTGCGCACAGCACAGCTCACTAGTCTCCGCACTAGCCTCCTCGCTAGTGTCACACATTCGCCCTTCTTTGCTCCCTAGCAGCCTCAGATACTGACGCACACTCTGGCAGACAAGCGCGCACATTATTGTGAGCAGAAAACGCGCACAGTCGAACAGGCAAACGGGCAAGAGCGAACCATCGTCATTCGATCGGCAACGACGATGCCAGGCCTGGCTGCTGCTGGTTCATGGCGGGAGCAACGTGAACAGCCCGGGCTGGAGCCGCAGAAATCTCGATGCCGCCAATACTATCGGCTCCGGGCAGAGTTACATCCAGTGCTAAATGCCCAAAATTTTTCACCAGTTGGGGTATTCTGCGGCCTCCAATCTTGTGGGCCTTCGGGACTTTCCTAGAACTATAGTTTCGTACGTCATCTACAAGCCCTGGTCCATGTTGAATATGGCCACCAATCCTGATCGATAACTAGCCAATTAATTTGGTTCCCTCTGAGGAATATTTCAGCCTGAGCCGAGAACTGGTTTCACCGATGTGGAAAATCGAACATAAGTGGAAAACAGATTGACAGGATTGTATACAAGACAATCGATGAGTGTTAGCGGCTGGTCGATTGTTGTTTTCCTCTTGATTTGCAGCCACAAATCAAAACTGGCTTCTCGGCAGTTAAACAGTCGATGCGCAACATCGTCTTTAACCCAACTACCGGAAATGAGCAGCCAGGGCCCTTTCGATGCGGGCCCTGCGCCTGATGCTTGATATCTCTAACTTTGTGAGCGCTCCTTATCTTTGGCGGAGTTCTATAAAAGGAAGAAAATCCACCCCTTCCAATGGTTCAATGAGTTGAGAATCCTCAGTGTGCCACTACCCTTCACCTGATCTCCTCCTTCAAGACCTAGCCTATTGAATCTGGCTCAGGATACTCGGTCGCGTCTGACCATCCTCTCATGACATGTCGCTATATTCTCCATCACAAATGAGGTTCGAGTAGCTGCCATTAGAAAGCTTATCTTTCCTGAAGAATCCCCACCCGCTGAGATCGGGTCAAGGCGAAGACACGTTCCATCAAAAACATATATTTTGACACAATCTTACATCGAATCGTGCGCGACTCCGGTCTCACTACGGGCATGGTAGCAGTCTAAAAGAGGCGTATTCAATATACTGACCGCAGTTCGCCAGAAAATCCCATGCTTTTGCGAGAGTGCCCGAAACTTCAGAAAGGGCGAAACCCACGCGTATCGATCAGATACCGCCACTGGAAAAGGCTCGTTTTGTTGTCATTGATCATAGCCAATTTTGTGAGCCTGTATCATCAACTGGCATCTCAATAATCAGAGACCTTTAACAATGCGTCGAAATCGGCTGGTTGGTATTGGGGCCTTGCAAAAGGACAAGCAAAGGCAGGAACTGTTTCAGCAAAAAGGTGCCGACCTTGCCAAGGAGGAGCTGGAAAAACTCACCGGCCAGATGTCCGAGTTCAAGACAAACTTAGAAAGATTCGCAGCCAAATACAAGAGTGATATCAGGAAGAGCGGAGAATTTCGTAGACATTTCCAGCAAATGTGTGCAATTACTGGTGTTGATCCTCTCAGATCTTCGGCAAATTTCTGGGTTAAATTACTAGGAGTTGGAGATCTATACTACGAGTTAGCCATCCAAATAGTCGAAATCTTCCTCTCAACTAGCAATCGCAACGGTGGAGTTATGTCAATCGAAGAGTTACATAAAAGGGTGTTGGCATCTAGAAAAGATGACTCAATAACGAGCGAAGACATACTTGAGGCTATCAAGAAGTTGGAAGTTCTCGGGAGTAACATCCGTGCAGTTAAAACCAAAAGTTCTTATGTGATACAATCTACACCTGCCGAGTTAAACTCGGACCACATTGAGATCACTCGATTAGCACATTCAGCCGGGGGCCATTTTAGCGAGTCAGAACTAGTGAGTCAACTAGATTGGACCAGCGAAAGAACCAGCAAGGCTATCAACGAACTGATAATGGAAGGAATCATTTGGGTTGATAATCAGGGACTCAGTGGAGAGACACTCTACTGGTTTCCGGGTATAATAAAGGCGAATAGTTAAGATTGTTCGTGATGGTCTTGAGAGAAATTTTGTCTTAGCCGGCAGTAGTACGATTTCAGTGGAGAGATATCCGCTGACAGAAAAGTGTGAGAATTATTCGCGCACGAGGTTTTCGCATTTCTCGTCGCATCTGCGAAAGTTCTCCGAAATGAAGTTTTTGACGTTAGATCTACGCTTTATTTCCATGAAATCATCACATATTATCACATGAGGATGGACCCTTATTGAATTAACCCCTCTCTTCGTATCCCTTATATTGTATGCGAACTGGATCTTCCTACCCAATGAAAGAAACATGCTTTCCAAGATAGTATCTCAAAATGCCACCGGTGTCCTCATGTTTGGACCCGGTGGCATCAGACTGAGCAACTTGCAAGCTCAACTTGTCCCATTAACCACAGAACAACATGAGCTAGTCAGCAGAGCTAAAAAATATGCTACTGAGCAAGGCATAAAACATATCATGACAAAGAAGGTCCCCACAGAACAGCAACAACAGCAAAAAATCCTCCAGAGGCACCAGGCACTCGTGCTTATGTGTCGAGTCTACGTGGGTAGTATCAGCTTTGAAGTGAACGAGGCCATGATTCAGACAGCTTTCTCACCTTATGGAACAATCAAATCGGTCAGTATGTCATGGGATCCAGTTACGCTGAAGCATAAAGGGTTTGCTTTCGTTGAATATGAACTGCCTGAAGCTGCGCAATTGGCCTTGGAAAAAATGAATGGATTTCAGTTAGGAGGCCGACAGATAAAAGTTGGCCGACCATCAAATATGCCCCAGGCAGCTCCGGTGATACAGGAGATACAGGAAGAGTGCAAGCAGAATAACCGTATTTACGTAACGAACGTACACCCGAACTTGAATGAGCAAGAGCTAGCGGAATTGTTCGAACCCTTTGGTAAAGTTAGAATGTGCAAGCTTGCCATGACGCCAAAGGTTGACCCCCCACAGCACCGAGGCTGCGGTTTCATCGAGTTCATCAGCGAGGATGCGGCGAAAGAATCGTTAACAATGAACAATTTCGAGCTCGGGGGATCTATATTGTATGTTTGTCGAGCCACAACACCAGCTGATAACGTAACAAGCGCGGGGACCCTCGAAACTGCTCAAACCGGTGCTTCGGGTAATCAGACTTCCGGTAATGATGAAGATATCCAAGCACAACTAGAACGGGCCAATAGAGAACAAGGAGGTGCTGACGTTTCAGATATTTTATCCCAGACAAATGGGACTTCGGATTCGTCCATATCCAATGTGATAGTTCTCAAGAACATGGTTACAGCCGAAGAGGAATTGGACGACGCGTTGCAGTTAGATGTCTACGAAGAGTGCAGCAAATACGGCCCCGTGAAGCAAGTGGTAATTTACGTTGACAAGAAGGTCAAGAAGAGGAAGAGCAATCAGGAGATGCGAGATACAGATCAGATCAACGGCTCTCAAGAGGATGAACCCGTGTACGCTGATGAAGTGAAGATATTTGTCAAATATCAGAACGGAAGAAGCAGCTCAAGGGCACTAGAGGTGCTTAATGGACGATTCTTTGCGGGAAGAAAAGTTTCAGCTCAACTCTACGACAGAAACGCATTCAGACGTCACATTTACACTCACCAACACGACGACGATCATATGTGAAACGCGCGCAACTTGTGCCTCTTCGCAGAATCAGTCGCCCGCTTGTGTTTTTCTACAGGCGAGTTTTTCTGTAGGCGAGCATGATTTCATGTTTATTAATTAAGAACATCCGATGTAAACTTAGACAGCAAACAAATCGAGCGTGCAACTTTGAGGTTCACATCAATATTATCGAGAGATGTTACTGAATAAGATGTTCCACCATCTAGCGATACGTCGCTCACACCCAGCCAAATATCTAGGCTCATATCTGACTAGTCGCAAGTCACATGGTCCATCAAGGGCTGATGACATGCCCGACGTGGAACATTTCAAATTCAGTGAAGAAAATCTTCAACGAGCCAATCAAATCGTCTCAAGATATCCCAAGGGACATCAGGCCGCCGCTGTTATACCCTTGCTGGATTTGGACCAGCGTCAA
>Ga0058701_10001601_pt1 | contig 16316 bp, 13 predicted proteins | sample AgamicOrMae_FD_97039 | JGI IMG/M metagenome (GOLD analysis project Ga0058701, IMG submission 97039) | Agave microbial communities from Guanajuato, Mexico - Or.Ma.e | ecosystem: Host-associated > Plants > Phyllosphere > Phylloplane/Leaf | place: Guanajuato, Mexico | collected 2012-06-04
CCTGGAATTCGCCTGAGAGGACTCTTCGTGTGTAAATGTTGGAAGTGTACGCTTCGATGGATTCGTTGTTTCCCAAGATTTGCGCTGTTGAAGCAGTCGGCATCGGGGCGAGAAGGAGCGAGTTCCGAACACCGTGCTTGGCGATCTTTTCGCGGAGTTCATCCCAGTTCCAAAGCGACGACGCCGTCACTCCCCACATATCGTGCTGCAGAATCTGGAAGGCAACAAAGCAAGCGGTGAGGGTGCCAACTCTTGCCGTAGGCTACATAACTCACACCAGGCTCATTAAACCTACTCCTTTGCTGACGGGTGAGCCTTCGTATGTTTCGTACGTTCCATACTTCTCGGCGAGCTCACAGCTGGCTTCCAAAGCGCCGTAGTAAATTGTCTCGAAGATTTTCTTGTTCAGCTCACTGGCATTGTCGCTCTCGAACGGGTACCTCATCAGAATGAAGGTATCGGCCAATCCTTGAACCCCAATGCCAATCGGCCGATGCCGCATGTTGGACAACCGGGCCTGGATAGCAACACGAGGCGCATCAACGAGTGTCCAAACCACAAAATTACGACTCAAGTTTGCTTTAATAAAACCCAAAGATTCCACTCGGTTTTGAGCCCGCTAGAGTTCAACTGCTCCTTAATTGAGGAGCTAGACTCACGACCGGCTCAATCCGTGGGACGGGTAAAAAAAAGAAGAAAAACGAAGTAGCTATTTGCACGCCCGCCCTATATAAAATTAGGTTGGGTTCCATGCGTTCAAGTCCCCTCCCTTTTAAATTGCATTAGGTTGGTTTACGTGCGTTCAAGTCTCCTTATATTTGCAATGGCTTGCGAATGGCTACAGCCAAAATATAATAAATTATCCAAAACCCGAGAAAATTCTTGCGTTACGGAGGGTCTACATTTTTCTTAAAAGTGTTGTTTACCCTGCCTTGCTTTCGGACAAGCTGCAGAGCTCAAAACATACGTAAAACGCATATTTTACGTAAATACGGCTAAAACTAGTTTATAAACGCTAGCTTTAGTCGTTAATTGGTCGGTGACACCCAAATTTCGTTTAATTTTTTTTTAAATATTTTCCACCTAGAAAATAACTTAGATTTTATTTTGAAGGAAATCTTGATCACTCAAACGTATACTTCGAGCGTAAGCTGAAAAAACATGAAAAAAATAGTAGGAATGTACGTTTTCCCATACGAACAATATTGAGTTGTATCCTTATTTCAAAATCAAGTCCGGTGCCAGGGGGTTTTCTCATAAGAAACGGTTTTGGCGTGTCAAAAAGAGCACGCCACAAAAATTTTCAGCGATTCTGATCACTCGACCTAGGTTGAGCCTGCTAACTTTGCTCAGAGAACTAGATTAAACAAATAAGATTGGACAAGTGCGACTCCGCACAAGTCCGCAATCAACAAAGTCTTCTAAGACAACATGAGCAAAAAAAATGGGTGTTGCTATTGACCCGACATGCAACTAATATAGGGAGACTTGAACGCACGTAACTAACCTAATGCATTTTGAATAGGAGGTGATTTGAACGCACGGAACCCAACCTAATCCATTTTATATGGGGCAGTCGGGTCAATAGACACTCCCAAAAAACAATTGCAATAATAATATGAATTTCCTGTCACGTGTCGATAATTCGTGTTAACTATAAAAATAATTTACAATATAGGAGTACAGTATTCATAATTTCAACTCAAAAAAGTCGATTTCGCATTGCAGGTGACGAGATTATTTGTAGTTTTGGAATGGAATATCTGTAGTTTAAGAGCAAAAGATGATAATCATTCCGAGAAGTGCCGCCATGCACGAGCTCAATACATCTACGAGGCTCAATGTAAAATTGGAAGTATTCCGCGAGAAGGACCTTACCTCAGGGATTGGATAGTAATTGACATCAATAATCTTGTTTAGATTCCTCGTGACGATTTTTGTGACTTCCTTGAGCTTAGCGAAGTCGTAGGTTTTGTCCGGTTTGACGAACATGTTGAGCGCTATGGACGCCAGGTTGCACACGGCCACTTCTTTGGGGGACGAGTACTCGACGATTTCTGTGCACAAGTTGCTGCACTTGATGGTCCCGAGGTTCTGCTGGTTGGACTTCCGGTTGCAGGCATCTTTGTACAGCATGTACGGCGTGCCCGTCTCCACCTGAGACTCCATGATGGCGCTCCACACAAACTGGGCGTCCACTTGGCGGATGTAGCGCTTCTCCTTCTCGTACTTGGTGTACAGCGCTTCGAACTCTTCGCCCCAGCAGTCCGACAGGCCCGGGCAGTCGTGCGGGCACATCAGGCTCCATTTCTCGTTAGCCTGGACTCTCTTCATGAACAAGTCGGGAATCCACAGGGCGTAGAACAGGTCCCTCGCCCGAACCTCCTCTTTGCCCGTGTTCTTCTTCAGATCCAGGAAATCAAGGATGTCCCCGTGCCAAGGCTCCAAGTAGATGGCGAATGCTCCTGGACGCTGAAACAACGCCAAGTATAGCAAGGTTACCATATATGAAGGAGGCCCGCCGTGCAACGACATCACTCGCAACGCCACATCACTGTGTTCTGGCAAATACATGTGATCCCGAGCTCTGGTTGGAGCTTAATGAAGCGAAATTAACTGTTACAAAAACAAACGGAATAAAATCTCTTGAAAAAATCCGTACACAAATCCAACACAATAAATTTCAGTCTTTAACACGGTTTCATTCACTGATTCCATAATAAATTTAAAAAAAAAAACTTTTCCTCTGTCTTGTACCATGCAGCTGCATTCCTTCTCGTTTCTTTTCTTCTTTGTGGTCACTGTTCACTGTTTATTCTGATTGAAGTTATGCTATTTTCTTTCTCATAGTAGTATCAAAGCGAAACCATGCCCCTCCCCCCCTAATGAGCATTGCACCCTGAGGACTAATCAATATTGAATGGATAAAAAATAAATAATTGATTAAATAAATAAAGAAAAATGGCACACAACTACTAAATTTTTCAATTAAGACATATTGTTTCTTAGTGAATCATCATGTGCTCGATCTAGGCTTCAGATGAAGTCATGTGTCTAAAGTTGCCCTTGCACAAAGTTTGGCCTCTTTGCTTTGAGTTTATCTTGATTCCTGAGGGATGCATTGATTCAGGGGGTCAAAACCAATTAGTCTTACTCCCGGACCAAGTACAGTGAACTGGAGTGAAGTAGAACTCTCGGGGTGAAGTCGGACACATAGGAATGGCATTTCCGCTCGCTAATCCAGCCAGATGAAGTTGACAGATGAAGTATGCCCGATCACTTGATTGATACTATTACGAAGAACGCGATACGAGATTTACACGTTACTTCGATGTGTTCGGCTTCATGCCAGTTCAATGTAACGACGTGAATTTTCCAGCGACACCTCCAAAGTATGGTTGGCACTACACTGATAATGATGATGACTTGAAAAGTTTTCAAGTATAGAATTCCAAAGGAAACAAAGCGTTCAATAAGATTTGCGAACACGTCAACAGTATGCACGCTCGGGCCAACTTTACAAATTAGACCGTGTTGCGAGTGCACTCCGGCGGGCAGATAAAATGTGGTCCTTGATTCCGTTACCTTGTTGCCGCCTTGGTCGACGTACCGCGCAGTGTTGTTGTAAACACGGAGCATTGGTACAATACCGTTCGAAACTCCGTTAGTACCCGCTATGTAGGATCCATGAGCACGAATGCAATGTATGTTCACACCGATTCCTCCGGCAGACTTGGAAATGAGCGCACACTGCTTCAATGTATCGTAGATTCCCTCAATACTATCCTCCTTCATCGTCAATAGGAAACAACTGCCAAAGGACAAGTCATATTAATCACATGCCACTCTCAGTCGGCCGAGAAAAAAAACCCATGATGTCCTGCACGGCAGAAGCTCGCCAAAATAAGCGGTATACATTTGAAAATAGATCACGAAACAGAACAGAGATGAAAATACTTCTTTTTTTTTCCGAGTATTTCTTTATACCGTATTTTGCCGTGTATATGCCGCACTTTTTTCTACCTTTTTTACCCCTCCAAAAAACGGGTGAAGCTTACGGAAGCGTTTTAACACGTGTCCTATGGGACTAGATTCAAACCTGGCCATTTGAAAACCTGGGTGCGGCCTATACACGGACAAATACGGTATTTCCAAAGGATTCCAAAGGATTCCAAACGGTAGATTTCGGGTACGCTACCCGAGTTGTGTCAAAGGAGCGCAAAGATCTTAAAAAGCTGATTAGAATACAGACTTGAAACTTTGAAAATCGTACATATCTTATAAAATGCTGCTTGTTTTAGAGGAGGCTCAATTCATATTGTTATCGAAAAGAGAGTGTCTATTGACCCGACTGCCCCATTTAAAAAGCATTAGGTTGGGTTCCATGGGTTCGAGTCATTTAGCAGGTAACCACGAAAGTTGTTGCGGTTTTTACAAGTGCCGCCACTTTTGTGCTGCAGTAATCGTATCTTCCGCTAGAAGTTCATGTAGTGGCCTTTTCCTGAAAGCCAACGTAGAGAACATCTCGCCTTTGGCAGCAGGAGCTTGGACATACCTACTAAATATGGAAGTGTCCGATGCAATTTTCGGGGCTTGTTCACTCCAAAATCTCTCATTTTGGACCAACTGAGAGTTGAAATCGAAGAAAATTCAAGCCAAACGTTTCACGAACTTGACCAGCGATTTGAAATAAGCTATGCAACTGTTCGTGTGCACCTACAACAGCTTGGAAAAACGTGAAAAATCATCACAACCTGCTGGTGGTCCAAAATGAGAGATTTTGGTGCGCCCAATGGAAGTTTATCTTCAAGACTCTCGTCACCGCCTGAAAGGTCCTCAACCACTTTTGTGCTGGCGTTTCTCTAGCTGTGCCCTCTCCAAAGACTTCCCACATTTTTCTTTCTGCTCCGGCACTTTTTGAGTCCATAGAGTGAACAAGCCCCAAAAATTGCATCAGACACAAATTCAAGGGGGTACGCCCAAGCTCCTGCTACCAAAGGCGAGGAGTTCTCTACGTTGGCTTTCAGGAAAAGGCCACTACATGAACTTCTCGCGGAAGATACGATTACTGCACCACGAAAAGTGGCGGCACTTGTTAAAACCGCACGGACTTTCGTAGTTACCTGGTAAAATGCATTAAGTTGGTTACGTGCGTTCCAGTCTTCCTGTATTAATGCATGTCGGGTCAATAGCAACACCCTATCGAAAATACACAAATTGAGTACAGATTTCCTTCCGAGAATTCATACAAGCAAGAAATCCAGATTAGCCCAATGACGGTGAGTTAGGAGTGATAGTTAACACTTTATGATTGGTGACAGAAGTGAACAAAGGGTTCTCTAAGGAAGACGTACTCAACTGTTCCCGTGTGCCCTTCCAGGATCTCACGGCTCTCCCGATGGGTCGGAATTCTTGCAAAGGGCAGGCAAGAGTGCCATAAGGCGTGCAAGGATTAGGAAAAGACGGACAGAGAATACATGCCCGAGAAACATGCGATTTGAGAAACACAAGACGGGATTTCCGAAGATGCGAAAAAAAATCTAGAGAACCATGATCGATGTTGTTAGAAACTCTTCGAAAATTTGGTAAGTTACCTAGAGAGTTGCGGACGTGGTGTGGCGGCACTGAAGAGCGTCGGTGAGGCGTGTGTAAAGTACCGTTCAGAGAGTAAATTGTAAGTTTCGATCGCTGCATCGATATCTTCTCCGTGAATGCCTATCGCTACCCGCATCAACATGTGCTGCGGCCTCTCAACGACTTTCTTGTGAATTTTCAGTAGATACGACCTCTCTAACGTCTAGAAAAATGACATCAACATGACGAATACAATTTTTAACACTTTCAAGTACATAAGACCACAAGAAAAATTGCTCAAATATTAGTTCTGTTTCCTTAAAAAACGCGGTTAACGACATGATGACTTGTCGAAAATAAATGATCTCGATTTGAAACTTCAAAATAAACTCTGAATTAAAAAAAAAAAAAAATTCTCATACACTCGTTCATTTACGGAAGTTACGATTTGCGATGTAACTTGGCGTGAAAATTTACTTTGAAGTTAAAATCTCCTTGGGTGGGTAAATAGACTTTAGGTTAAGTTAATTTACAATTTAAAATAGGTGTGCAAGTATGGCTAACTGGACGCGCGCTTAAGTTTCCCATAAGGAATACATGTCCTGTCCCTTACACGTGCCTTGTATATAATACTTGCAGTTGCCAATTATCATTTCCTCACACACGTACATTGTTTTCATACACAGTGTATAAAATTACAAATGATTCACATAAAAAGAATAAGTATTGCAACAATGATATTAAAGTGTTTTATATAGTTTACCTTGAAACCAAAGTAGTTGTAGTTGAAGTCTCTGTCATAGATAATAGCAGAGTTTATGCGATCAGCATTTTTAATAATTATTTGGTAATGTTCATCTGAGATCATTGGTGACCGCTGCCCTGTGTGCTCATTTACAATGTTATAAAGGTCGTGTATCACATCTGTTGAAAAAGACCACTGCATTAGAACCCCCTCCCCAAAAAAAAGCGACATTTAGTCTCAAAACTAAATGTCACTTTCATAAACACAATGCTGAGTATGAAGCAAAGCGCTTCTACATACCACTAAAACTTTTCTTTGTTTCCTTATGCAAGTTTGAAATGGCTATGCGGGCGGCAAGAACAGCATAATCTGGGTGCTTTGTCGTCATAGTAGCTGCAGTCTCTGCGGCCAGATTATCTAACTCCACTGTGGTAACTCCAGGATAGAGACCACTGATCACTTTTAATGTGATAGCTGCCTAAAAGCATACATACAAGAGGTTAGAAACTCCAGTTTACAGTTAAAGCAATGTGAGCCCTCTTTAAGTAAGAAATGCACTTACTGGATCCACATAATCCATGTTGAGCCCATAGCACAACTTTTGAACTCGGGAGGTGATTTTGTCAAAGTGCACCTCTTCTGTCCTTCCACCTTCCAAAAAGAAACAATGCATCCATGAGCACATATTTCAAGTCTAACTTTGAGATACCAATTGACTCCTTGTAAATGAATCTCAGAGTACAAGGAAGAAGAGCCAAGTTTTGTTCATATGGTGGGAAAACATAGGCACGCCAGACAGGCCAAATGGTCAAACAAAGACATGCCATCAATTGATCAAAAGCAGTTAGAGTTGACAGAAACGTAGTGGGGATAGCGATTCCTCATATCGGTAAAAAAGACAAGCAGAAGATGGGGACTCCATAATCCCATGAATCCAATACAGCATGATTGGGGACCATTTCACAAATCTGCCTATGCTTGGTGGACCAAACCAATATTTTGAGGTTAGGTTCAAGCAAGAATCTACAGGATATGGCTCAATATCAGGGGATATGAGAAGAGCTCTGACAATGATTGGAATAAGAAATGAAATATAATTAAAGGAAAACATGCAGAGCAAGGGCTAGCCAGTTTTTACAGCCACTACTTTAGGATTCATAAAACATGAGCTTTGGATCAATATTTCTAATCATACTGAAATGAGATATTTGCTGATTAGAAGGAGATCCTCAAAAACCAGGAGGCATGGACGCACAGCTACTTAGGGAGGCATTGAGGAATGGATACAAAAAGTAAATAAAAGTACATTAACTTTAAACTTACCTCTCTTCACCACATACATTTTGCCGGGAACACCCATTCTAAAGTCCTAGAAATGATAGAAATAAAGGTAACGCGATTAATTGGGGCAACTTTCAATAGTCGAAGAATACAACGGCAGCAGGTCTCCTAAGTCCAGCTCTTGACATGGAGCAATGTCCTCGTCTCTCATCATCCAACTCCAACTTCCTTCCTCGTCACGTGCGATTTTGCGCCAAATATTCGCGCCTTTCACCCCTCCACCTTTTGCTGCCAACAGCAGTACCTCACAACTTGGACAGTATTTAAGATAATTTCAGAACCTAAATGGAACCTAAGAAAAGAGAGCAATTAATCAACAAAAGCGGCAGAATTATCATTGATATTCCTTCCTAATTGAAAGAATAAACTCATACTATCCATGAAAGCAATTTTTTTATTTGCCGTAATGTTGGTATGTCCACCCCCACCAACTTCACTTTCCTCCCCCGTTTTCCTCTCCCCTAATTGACCCCTTCTCTTCCTTCTACCCTACACCGTGTCGCCCTTTTTGGCCCTCTCCCAGCGCGCTCCCTCTCCCCTCCCCAAGCTTTCGCAGACAAAAGAAACAGCAGGAAGTGACATGTTTTCGTAACGATTTTTCTTTACCGCGGCCTGTTCAAATCGTTGCGAATAACTCAGCGTTGAATTTAGGTACAGTACCGTGAGAAATATTTTCGTTGTAGATAGTTTCTTAGGATTGAGAAGCGAGACAGTTTGGGTCTGAAGAATGAGCATATCAGCCCCCTTTTAACAAAAGCGTCGTACTGCAGTTGAGTCGAGTCGCAACATGCGAGGACCATGGTCGCAAACTGTCGGAACAGCCAAAACCGAAAAGAGGGCATTTTGAAATTATGCCTTGCCCATACACAAGGCTGTTCTTGAGCCTAAATTTATTTTAGAAAAATGTTATCTTCCTAATCTCGAATATACAGTCAAGGGCGTAGCCGGGGGCACGGTTCCGGGGGAGGGGTACCCCCCCCTCCCCGAAATCCGGCCCTCCTGCTGTGGACTGGCAATGTTTCTGGGGCTGCAGCCGAAATAAATAATATTTGTGCCTGGAAATGGGAATAGAATTCCAAAATAGGATCGCCCCCCCACCCCCGAAAAATTTTCTGACTACGCCCTTTTATACAGTTACAGTAAGTTATTAGCAATGATCCCTCTGATAAATCTTCCGCATTCAGTTCTGACACTAGACTCTGAATGGGGTTTATTACAAGCCACGACTTCGGGACATTGGTTGGGCAAACATTATTGTCAGCGGTATTTCGAGTCCGCGGTGTTAAGCTTGGGTAACCTCTGGCTAAAGGAGGGGGACGAGAGTGAGATAATAAGAATCCAAGGTCAGAAAAAAACGTGTATATATTTTTGACGAAATGATTTACAAATGGCCTAAGGCCTATAACGCACTCACACACAACCCTTCACACACATTCACGCTCACAAAACAAGCTGCATAATATTTCCTTAAATAGTTTCACTCTTAGTTCGAGTTTATGATTTCAGTTGCCACAGACTGCAACCGAAATAAATTAAATAATTATTTTCATCTTTGTAAAATACATTTGTATAGGTATAGTACACTGCCTTGAAAACAATAATGAAAATTATGCATTCTGCTGCAGTTGAAAGCATGGCATACCAACTCTACGCACAAATGTGCACAGTGTCGGATTGAGATACCTAAAAAAATTAATAACAGAAACCCCAACAGAATATTCGTCTCATCCAAGAGTTTATTTTTTATTTTTTTTGGAAATAAGTAAAGTTGAGATGGTACAAACTTCACTGCTGGACCTAAAGTCACTTCTAACAATATGTTTTATAAATCGGGGACTCGAATTACATTACGAAGAGAAGCGTTTAAGTTACGCATTAGAGTAACAGGTTAGCAACGAAATATAACAATCCACTTGATGGCGTGTAAGTTATGTCAAATTGGTCACTAGCCAAATGTAGGACGAGTGTAGGAGGTCATGGCAAACCAATAAATAGCGTGAACAGTACAAAACTCCGATAGCTTTCCAATTTTTCATTAATTTTTTTAATTAAATTTCGTCCAATAGGAAGCCCATGTATTTGCTCATCTCTCCATTTCACTCCCTCCCACGCCATGGCATGGCATGCCACCCGTTGGCCAACCCTTACGAACGCTGCTTGCTGAAGTTGAGGTCAAGGCGCGAAGGCGGCGGATCAAAAATGGAACGAAGTCATAGGTACTGTCACGACAGTAACGACAGCTAGCCTTCCTCCCCCTCTCTCTTCTACCATGCTCGCTTCCACAACTTCGCCATCCTAAAGAAAGCTCTCGGGAGCGCAGCTTTGCAGCTGTTAACACCCTCGCTATCGCTGGGCTGCGCGAACCCAAGCTTTGCTATGCTCCGCTGTAGTGACAGTATCTTAAATAGGAACGAACAGATATCGGAACGGAAGAGCGAGAATGCGAATGCAGACCAAGCGTCCACTGGCCTGCAGTTTGCATTCCCCAATCGGAGCAAACGAGATACTTATCAATAGTTGCGCATTCGAAAGATGTTTCTTGAGATATTTTCAACGTCATGGTTGACACGAGTTCACTTCTAGGCGACACTGCAGGTAAATGCGTTACTACACATTCAGATCCGAAAGTAAAATAAATAAGAGGTTAGGGTTGATCATGGTCCTGACCGCTTAAAAGTTGCTCTAACTTTCTATCTTCACCCTGCTATTTCTTCTGTGTTCTTTTCCCCGCAGGTGAATCTCACAAGTGAATCAACGGATGAAAAGAGTTTACTCATTAAAGCCACACATTTCTTAAGAGGTCTATCAAGAAGAATGCAAAACAATTCCTTCCATAAGAAATCATTCGATTTGTAAAAAAACCGCCATCTTAAAATGACACGGTATGTCGCTGACGGCAACCTCGGCTCGGCCCGGACCGGAGCGCGACACGACGCAGCAACCCGACCGAGCCTGGCTTTGCTGCTCCAACGCTAATGTACAAATTGGCAGTAGAAATCTCGACATCACATGCAGAAAAAAAATTTGTCACATACAAAATCGCTCACAAATGATAAATTTATCAAATTGAGCTGGAATACTAAATGCAAGTCAATTAGTCACAACGTAGTCCCACTGCAATTTAAAGCTAGAGCCCACGAAACCCTTTATAATGCTCATTTCCTCTCTCACTTGCTCTATCTCTCGTTTTCTCGTTCTCTCTCTTTCGTTCTCTTTCGCTCGTAGGCCAGTGTGGAGACCCTGTGCTGCTACACCAAGTTGTACTCCTTTAAGTTTGACTGCAAAATTGTGTCCTTCACGGCGGCGAACACGAACCTGATGTTCTCCGTATCTAGAACACACACACATGTTCGTTACTCCATCGCACTCTCAGACACATCCTCTCCTCATTTAGCTACAATTCATCCTCTTTTAGCTACAAATACAGCCATCTTGCTACTTCAATTTGTCCCGCACCCCTTCAGCAAACCAACATGCCCGCTAGCCGTCTCCCAATCATACAAAGTCAAACTGCAGCGAAAAAAATGATTTCAAACCAGTCTGGAGATAGTCATAACCTCTTGGGATGAGTCAAACTTCAGACTCTACAACTTGTACAGAACATAACGTCTCCGTTGATAAAAGCACACAAATATTCACAGCAAGCAATTTATTATTCTTAAAATCGAACACAGCATGCAACAAGCATACACGCACACACATCCAAAGCTTAGGATACGAACACCTCGGAAAGAAGACGAAGCGGAACTTGAACACTTGAACGATTAACACAAAGAATAATGTCGAGGTCTGAAAAAATCTTCCACGTAAAAGATGGTTAAAGAAAAACAGAAGCTGTTACAAAAAGAGAGCCTTCCTCTGGGCAGATACGCTATAGTACAGAGAAGCTACCATTTGAAAGTCACACCATGTGTTAACGAACATATGAACGCAGAACCAACCCAAAACCTAGATCTCGCTTATGTCATTACGTGCTATCATAAATCCCCGATCAAGTTGAACATTAAGTTTGAAAAATATGTTGGTTGCCCCATCTAGTCTGTGTTGAAGCATCTAGACGCGGTCGTCCCAAACCAGCATTCATTTTAGCAGTATTGCCAACAAAATATAAAAGTCCGAGAAAGGAAAGGCTACAAAGTGTCAAATTGATTTTTGCATGGGACCCATCAGAGCTGGAGGAGGATCTTTCGTTGTAACCAGAATGGGCAATTATATGGGCCATAACTAAAAACTACCCCCTCTAGCCGCCCTCAAATGTTGTTGTGAAAAATCTTCGACCTTTCAAAAACACGCCTCATCGATGTAAAATGGTGAAATATACGTAACCCAAGAGGTATTTTGTTGATCGGCGAAAACTACCCCCGGTAGCCGCCCTCAAAGATGGGGGTGAAAAAGTTTCGACCCTTCAAAAACACGTCTGATCGATGTAAAATGATGAAATATACGTAACACAAGAGCTATTTTGTTGATCGGCGAAAACTACCCCCGCTGGCCGTTCTCAAAGGTGGGGGTGAAAAATTTCGACCCTCCAAAAACACATCTAGTGGTTATAAAATTATGAAAAAACACCCTATCTGAAAGCTATTTTGTTGATCTGTGAAAACTTCCCCCGTTAGCCGCTCTCGAAGGTGGGGGTGAAATATCTTCGACCCTCCATCAACGCATCTTTTCGATGTAAAATGAAAGCGATTTTGTTGATCGGCGAAAACTACCCCTGCTTGCCACCCTCAAAGTTGGTAGTAAGATGATCCCGATTGTCTATTAGATTATAGAGACTGCAAACGGCGAATACGAATGATCTGGGCAATATGGTAAACGCATTTCGAATGTATACGGCCATTTCGCTACATGCATCAGGATACATAGCCTATTCGTGGGGTGTTTGATCAAGGAAAAAAGTAATCAAGACTGTTGAATAAGAAAAAATACAAAACAAAAAGTAAGTATTTTAATTAATGAAAAGTGTTCAAGACAAAGCCTAGCTTGAAGAATTGAGAGCACCCAAAATGGCATCATTTAACAAACAGATCGCACTTGTGGTACTTCACGAAGAAATACAAAGTCTAATAGACTATATATAGTCTAATAGACAATCGGGATCTTCTTACTACCAACTTTGAGGGTGGCTAGCAGGGGTAGTTTTCGCCGATCAACAAAATCGCTTTCATTTTACATCGAAAAGATGCGTTGATGGGGGGTCGAAGATTTTTCACCCCAACCTTTGAGGGCGGCTAACGGGGGAAGTTTTCACAGGTCAACAAAATGGCTTTCAGATTGGGTGTTTTTCCATAATTTTATAACGACTAGATGTGTTTTTGGAGGGTCGAAATTTTTCACTCCCAACATTGAGAACGGCCAGCGGGGGTAGTTTTCGCCGATCAACAAAATACCTCTTGGGTTACGTATATTTCATCATTTTACATCGATTAGACGTGTTTTTGAAGGGTCGAAGATTTTTCACCCCGACCTTTGAGGGCGGATAGAGGGGGTAGTTTTTAGTAATGGTCCATATAATTGCCCATTCTGGTTACTACAAAAGGTCCTCCTCCAGCTCTGATGGGTCCCATGCAAATATCAATTTGACACTTTGTGGCCTTTCCTGTCAGTCAGGGGCTGTATGAAGCCATAATTAATAAATGACAACGGTGCACTTGTTACAAACCACGTTAAATACAGTAAGTATGAAAATAATGCATCTCGTCATAATGTACCCACATTGCTCCGCTCACTGCCGATGAAACTACCATCGGACATAGAGAAACGTTAACTAAAAGAATAAAAATAGTGATTTAAAAAAAAAAATTGTACCATGAGCACATATCTTTTCTTGAGTGTTGTCAACATAAACGGTGTTTCTCTGAACCGGAAACGAAAGCATGCCATCAACACGCTCAAAAATAAACTCGTCTGACAACCAGAACTTTCCTCGAAACAAAATACAATCTTTGTGCTCGCTGTTTCTGCATCAAAGTTAGCAAGCAAGGCTACATCCAAACACCTGTGGCAGGGTGGCTAGCAAGCAACTTTGGATTATCCCAAACCAAGGGTTTGTCGAGGTTTTCCGAAAGCCTTCCAAGGCTTTCCCGGAGTTGCCACATTTTAATGATCCTGATGCTCCCTGACTTCACCAGGTCCTCCGGATCATTTCTTTGATTTCTCCTCGACCAAAATTGGGGATAGCCCACTCAAAGAATACTAAAATTAGCACAACGCAAACATTAACACAACGCATCAAAATCCTTCAAACGTTTTACTCCGCCCCAAAATAAGTGACTTTTCTTGCATTTTGAAAATTTCCCAGGTAACAGGGCAATTCTTCCTGATTTTTTTCCAAGTTCTCCAGCTTTGTGGCAACCCTGTTTTTATTGCCTACCTTTTCCTTAATAGTTACACTTAAACCAGAACAACGACTAAGACAAAACGATAAATACGGCAAAAGCATTTTTGAAAATCAGAAAAAAATCAATAATACACAGAATGTGTAAGAAAAAAACGGAACTCATTTTATATCAAAAACAGATTTGCCATCATAACTTCCAAGAAATTTCATATTTAATCTGCTCTCGAATCGACCACTAATTGAAATAACAAGCGGAGAACTTGTGGGACTAAAATGGAAGAATCCGAGATTTTTGGTTTCTTTTTCAGGCTTAGTCCAAAATTCAAGGTTCACTGGCCACCCTGCTATGCATTAAGAGCCAAACTTACCACGAGAAAAGACCAAGATCCACTTGACACTGAAACCGTAAGTAGTTGATCGTTAACAAATGATACGCTTTTTTTTTCTTTTTCTTCTTCCAATTATTCTTAGAAGCCGGGCGCAACGGTCAAACTCATCAAAAAAAAGTTCCGCTGACACTTGGCTTTCCTCGTGGTGATTTTGGCTTCAACAAGGTCAACATTTTTAGACGTAACATCGACGACGAATTCATTCCAAGCTGCTCAAAGAAAAAGATTTACCCATAACTTTTTTTTTGACAATCTTTCTTTCCCAGGTCAAACGAACTCCACTATTAGAATTTTCAGTACGAATCGGGAGAAAAACCTACGAGTGCAAATCACCTCGTTTCCGACCACAACTCGTCATTTTGGGGTTTGTAAAGAAGTGTGACGGTCGTACTTCATTAACTCCACAACTAGGAACCTTTCCTAAAACCGCACAAATCTCCAGTTTGATTAAAAAAAAAGTGATATTTTTGATAAAATTTCGATTAACTGATAACATTACCAGTTGATGATTCCACATGAAATTTTCTTAAATACCTTGAAAATTATTGGGTCATAATGCGTAACTAGAGTTAGGAACTTTCTAAGGAAATACCCCACCTGCTGATGCTAGCAAAATCTGACGAAATCCGCGGTTGTCCTAATTTTTCGTCGCTACGCGGCCTAAAAAAAAAAAGTTCAATTTCTAGAATTTGGTAATTGTAAGAACATCATTACTTCATGACTTGCAGAAGTTTGGCAAAACTTTTAAGTTTTTTTTGTTTTTTTGGCAGTTTTTTGATGCTTAGAAACAGTTTTTTCCCCTTCTTCCTTTGTATGAGGTATTTATTTTTTGAAGACTCAAATTAGTACTCATCTCGGGCTAGCACGCGACGAATACATCAAACAAAACAGGAAAGTTTCTTTTAAAACCTGGTTAATTCAACTTTGATGCTACTGTCCTAGCGTTGAAATCCGGGAGGAGAAAAACCTTCCAAAAAGTGCTCCATAACAGGAAACCTGGTCTGAAGCGCAAATTGTGTCGTTATTGAAAAACACTTCTTATTGTTAGCGACATCGTTCGCAAAAGTTTTAGGTTTTGGCCGATTGGCATAGAAAACGCAGTGGCTGTACAGCGAACTGAAGAACTCAACACGAGTCATGACGAAAACCACACAAGAGTAAAGTTGGACCAGCGACGGTGCGAAGAATTGTTTTTCACTTAAGACAGCAGAAAGAATTGCGTTGCGACGCCAATTAGGCATACAAGAATAAAATAAATCAAAAAAATTAAAAAAGATAACTAATCCTGCCGCTGTTCACACTGTTCGCTTCGCGATTTTTTTTTAGAGCGATCTGGGCGAACACATACGACAGCTGGCGATTTTAGATGTAATTATGGAGATATTGTGCGGATATGAAGCAGACATTGCAAAATGTCTCTTGATTTTTGATGAATTTTGCAAGGGCGTCATTACTACGACCGTACAAAAAATATTTCAAAATTTTACGATTATGCAACTCACATAAAACTGTATGGATAACACAAAAAAATTAGCGATTCTCTGAAAGGCACGTGATTTACTGATCACTAACCTCAAAAACTCTTTCAAAACAAAAAAGGAAAAGATAACAAAAAGGGAAAAAAAGCACAGTTATTCAGTGATTTCCGAATAATGTTCGAACCCAGGCTAACAAGATGAAGTAACTCCCAGAAATATTGTCCTTTTTTTTTTACCCCAACGGTTTGTCTTTTTGATCTCGCAGCTTGGAAGTTCCAGACTCATTCAAGCTAAATTGAACTCTTTCAGAGCATTCTGCATAATAGTATCTTTGACGGCGCAGAACACAAGCTTAATATTCTCAGTGTCTGTTTTGCAAAGTGGCGCGGGCGCGGGCGCGGGCGCGGGCGCGGGCGCGGCCGGTCGAGATGAAAAGAGCCCCCCGAGGA